>MDSV01077730.1_pt1 | contig 11270 bp, 12 predicted proteins | sample 810851 | NCBI WGS metagenome assembly MDSV01 (sample SAMN05326640, study PRJNA326480) | marine metagenome | isolation source: seawater | place: Atlantic Ocean: North East | collected 2012 | reverse complement strand
ATTATACCAGCTCTACTTCAAGGCAAGTATGACATTATAATTGCTGGAATGTCTATTACTGAAGAAAGAAAAGAAAAAGTAAATTTTACCAATGGATATATGACTGATGGAGCACGTTTTGCCGTTATGAAAGGCAGTGGACTTGAAGGCTTATCAGTTGCTAAGTTTACTGGCGGTGTTAACAAAGTCAACTTGAATAACGCAGGTGGAAAAGAGCAAGCAGCAATTGGTCAACTTATTGCAGCAATGAGCGGATCTACAGTTTGTGTTCAATCATCTACTATTCATCAAAACTTTCTTGAAAAACATATGTCAGGAGCTGTTAAGGTAAGATTATATCAAAGTGTTGATGATCATAATTTAGATCTACGCGCAGGTAGATGTGATGCAGTTCTAGCTGATGTAGGTTCAATTATAGACTTTATGGAGTCTGGTGGTGGTGTAAACGTCGCATTTACAGGTCCAACTTTTTCTGGAGGCGTATTTGGTGATGGTGTTGGTGGTGCTATCAGAAAAGAGGATGCTGATATTTTAGATATGTGGAATAAAGTAATTGCTGAAATGTCAGCAGATGGAACAACTGCAGAAATAACCAAAAAATGGTTTGGTAGAGATATTTCTATGTAAAAACTATTTCCTAATTTATAAAAAGCGGTCTAAAATTAAGACCGCTTTTTTTATGTCTGATATAAATCCTTCCCAAGAATATTATAAAAATCTAGAATATTATAAAAAAATGCATTTGGAAGGGTATGACCTGACTAATGGAAAAGTAAGAAGTCCTGATGAAGCGTACAACGGTAAAAGTACATTAATTTTTGCAAAATTGATAAAACAGATAATTCAAAACAACAAAATTCATACAATGTTAGATTATGGTTGTGGAAAAGGATATTATTATGAAAATCCATTTGATAAGTATGGTATCAAATCTGATTCTCTAAGAAATTATTGGGATATAGATATAGATATATATGATCCTTGTTTCCAAGAAAATTGCAAACTAAATGAAAATAAAGATTATGATCTGGTCATATGTGTTGATGTTCTTGAGCATATACCAACTATTGATATTGATTGGGTATTAGAGAAATTATTAAAGAAATCAAAAAAATATTTATTTTTAAATGTAGCCTGTCATCCAGCTATTGCATTACTTCCAAACGGTAAAAATGCTCATGTTAATATAAAGTCACCTGAGTGGTGGCATGAAAAATTTTTGAATTTTCGTGAAATGCTGGAAGACATTAAGGTTATATGTATTTGTTCTATAAAGGAAAATGATAAATTTGAATATTTCCCTTTGCAATATAATGATAATTTATCTAATTACTCATCAAAATGAATTCTCTTTTAGGATTATTAATACAAATTATAAATTTATATCAATTTATTTTATTAATTTATATTATTGCAACTTGGCTTTTAAATTTTAATATTATTAATTCTTCAAACCGTTTAGTTTTTAGCCTTATGGAAGCTATGCACCGTTTATGTGAACCTAGTCTGAATTTAGTTAGAAAATATATTCCAAATTTTGGATCTTTAGACGTATCACCTATAATTGTTTATTTAGGACTTTGGTTTATAAAGAGTTTGTTAATTGAATATTGGCCGAGGTAAAATGAGTGAAAATATTAATGGTAAAGATATTGCCCAAAAATTAAGAAATAAACTTAAAGAAGAAATAAGTAAACTAAAAAACTCAACTGGTAAGTCGCCTGGATTAGCAGTTGTCCAAGTTGGTAACGTAGCAGCGAGTAGTGTATATGTTAAGGCAAAAACCAAAAGTGCTAAAGAGGTTGGTATTGATGTAATTGATCATCACTTGCCTGAAGAAATAACTGAAAAAAAATTACTAGAAATAGTCGATGAATTAAATAATCAAAATAATGTTAATGGAATACTTGTTCAACTTCCACTACCAAGACATATAAACGAGCAACTTGTTCTGGATTCAATTAATCCTGAAAAAGATGCTGATGGTTTTCACCCCCTAAATGTTGGTAGATTATCTATTGCAAGTCATAACGATGAAAACTTATTAATACCATGCACACCTTATGGTTGTTTATTAATGCTTAAAGAGCTTGGTGTTGAATTGTCTGGAAAAAATGCAATTGTTATAGGTAGATCAAACATTGTCGGAAAACCAATGGCACAGCTGTTGCTAAAGGAGTCTTGCACTGTTACGATAGCTCATTCAAAAACAGATAATATTAGGGATTTATGCAAAAAAGCTGAGATTGTTGTTGCAGCAGTTGGAAAACCAGAAATGGTGAAGGGTGACTGGATTAAAAAAGATGCAATTGTAATTGATGTTGGAATAAATAGAGTTGAAATTAATGACAATGGAAGCAAAAAAAATAAATTGGTTGGAGATGTACAATTTGATGAAGTTTCAAAAATTGCATCAGCTATTTCACCAGTTCCAGGTGGGGTAGGACCTATGACAATTGCCTGTTTATTAAGGAATACTTTTATTGCTTTTAAAAAAAATAATTAAAAATATTTAATATGAAAAATAAATTTATTTTAATAACTGGTGGAGCAGGTTTTATAGGACACCATTTAATTTTTAAAATTCTAAATGAAACAAATTATAATGTAATATCTTTAGATAGATTAGATTATTCAGGGAGTTATAACAGAATTGATCAAATCTTAAGTAAAGAAAAAGCTTGGAAAAAAAGAGTAAAAATAATTTGGCATGATTTAAAAGGTGAAATAAATTCTCTTACTTCAAAAAAAATACCCAAACCTGATATAATACTTCATGTTGCAGCAGCTTCTCATGTAGATAGAAGTATAGAAGATCCTATGTCTTTCGTTTTAGATAATGTGGTTGGTACCGTGAATATATTAAACTACGCAAGAACTATTAAAAATTTAAAACAGTTCTTATATTTTAGTACCGATGAGGTTTTTGGCCCTGCTCCAAGAGGTGTTAATTATAAAGAAAATGATAGATATAATAGTGGGAACCCATATGCGGCTTCGAAAGCAGGAGGTGAAGAAATGTGTGTGGCTTTTAGAAATACATATAAATTACCAATAATTATAACACATACTATGAATGTAATAGGCCAGAGACAGCATCCTGAAAAATTTGTTCCAAAAATTATAAACCATTTAATACACAATAAAACCCTAACAATTCATTCAAACAAAAATAAAACAAAGGCAGGATCAAGATTTTACATTCACGCTGAAGATGTTGCAAATGCAGTTATATTTATTTTAAAGAATGGAAAAGTTGGTGAAAAATATAATATTGTTGGATCCAAAGAACTTGATAACTTGCAATTAGCTCAAATTGTCGCAAAAACTTTGAAAAGAAAATTAAAATATAAATTTGTTGATTTTCATTCTGCTAGACCAGGCCATGATTTAAGATATGCTTTAGATGGAAGTAAGCTTAAAAAAATGGGTTGGATCCCAAGTATAAATATAAACCAGAGAGTTAAAGAAATAGTAGAGTGGACGGTAAAAAATAAAGATTGGCTCTAGATTTTATATTTCTTCAATAATTTTTTGCCACATTTGAGCAACGACTTCTTGAGAATAATTTTTTAAAACATATTTTTGGGCCTCTATAACCAAGTTCTTAATTTTATTTTTGTTATTAACCGCCCATTCTATACCCTCTGCAATATTTCCAAAATATGTAAGGTTTCTAAATTCACTAAATTGATTTACATCGCTCAATATTACAAATCTTCCCAGATTCATTGAGTCAATAATTCTATTAGAAGATTTAACTAATCTTTCTTTGTCTTTGGGATAAGGGATTATAACAATATTAGAATTAATAATTTCTTTATTAAAGTTTGGATGCCACTCAATAAATTCAAATTCAATTTGTTTATATTTATTTTTTAAAAATAACCCTAAATCATTAGAAAAATTTGTAACTATCTTTAATTTTGTTTTAAATTTTAAATTATTAATTGATTCCAATTCTTGAATTAATGAATCGTGATTAGATTGCATTCCAAACCAGATTAATCTTGGTGGATTATCAATATCCCAAGAAACAGGGGCAGAATTAAATCTTGTCATATCAGGAATTACTGTAGAACTTAAATTGGTATTTTGTTTTAAGACTTTAGAAGCAGAAAGGGTTTTTACTACAATTAAATCAGAGACTTTTGCTAATGGAAGATTTACTTGTGTATTATCAGTTTTGCTATTGTTATCAAAATTCCAATCATCAAAAATTGAAATAATTTTTACTCCTTCTTTTTTTGCTTGTTCTAAAAAAGCTAAAACACCGGTATGAAATACTTTAGAAACAATAATTTTTTTTGGCTTGTAAAAATCTAAAGTTTTTTTAGGATCATTATTTGGTAAATAAATTAATTTTTTTATACCAATTATATCTGCTGGCATAATTCCACTTACAACATAACTAGGGATAATATTTGGGTTTGAGTGACTAAAAATCCATAAAGCGTCCTCTAGGGAATTTTTATTCACAAACTTATTTATTTTTGTCTTTATTGGTATTATTTTTTAACCTTAGGGAATTTATTTTTATAAAACCTTCAGCATCCCTTTGGTTATAATCACCCACTTCATCAAAAGAAACTAATGATTTTTTATATTTACTAAAAGGTGATCTTCTTCCGGTTATAATGCTGTTACCTTTGAATAGTTTTAATCTTACATCACCGGTTACATTTTTTTGGGTATAATCAATCATCTTTTGCATAGCTTCTCTTTCAGAAGAAAACCATAAACCATTATAAATTGTCTCTGCATAGCTCGGCATAATTTCGTCTTTTAAATGCGCCTCACCTCTATCAAGAGTTATACTTTCAATCGCTCTATGAGCCTTTGCAAGGATAGTGCCTCCTGGAGTTTCATAAACCCCTCTAGATTTCATACCAATAAATCTGTTTTCAACTATGTCTTCTCTTCCAATTCCATGTTCATATCCATATTCATTTAATTTACTTAGCAATTCATGGGGTTTTAATTTTGTTTGATTTATTGCTACAGGGTCACCTTTTTCAAATGAAATAATTATCTCATCCATATTATTTTTAGATGTTTCAAGTGATTTGGTTCTAGAGTAGACGTATTCAGGAGTTTCAACCCATGGGTCCTCTAAAATTTTTCCCTCAGAAGATGTATGAAGAAGGTTTGCATCAGTACTAAATGGAGATTCTCCTATTTTATCTTTAGAGATAGGTATCTGGTGTTTTTCAGCAAATTCAATTAGTTCATTTCTTGAATTAAGTTCCCACTCTCTCCATGGAGAAATAACTTTAATACTAGAATTATTTGCATAATATCCCAGCTCAAATCTAACTTGGTCATTACCTTTTCCTGTAGCACCATGTGCTACAGCATCAGCTCCTACCTGTGAAGCAATTTCAACCTGTCTCTTAGCAATCAATGGTCTTGCAATAGCTGTTCCTAAAAAATAAGTTCCCTCATAGATTGCATTGGCTCTAAACATTGGAAAGACATAATTTCCAACAAATTCTTCTCTAAGGTCTTCAATATAAATATCCTTTACTCCTAATGACTCTGCCTTACCTCTAACAGGAGAAAGCTCTTCTCCTTGTCCCAAATCAGCTGTGAAAGTTACAATTGGGCATCTATATTTTTCTTGAAGCCATTTTAATATTACACTTGTGTCTAACCCCCCAGAGTATGCCAAGACAATTTTTTTATGCATCTTAGCAATCTTCATTTAGTTGATTTAGTGCAGAAGTAAAACCCTTTAGTGTGTAGGTGTCATTTGTAAAAGTTCCCCTACTTGACTCACCACTAAGTATTAACTTTAAACCTTTTTTCATTGCATAAATAACTTTGTTATCATCATCAGTCCATGCTGTCTCAGATGAGTCTTCTGTTGAGTAAAAATTAAAAGATGTATTGTCAATTTTAACAATTATGTTCTTATCTAAGTTATATTTATAACCAGCTTCCACTTGGACAATATTTTCATCACTACCAATAATTTTATATACCAATATGTAATTATTACCTCTTTTTTTTGTCTCTGGTAAATCTGAGCTAATTGGAAGTGAGCCTATGTAGCACCAATCACTGTCTTTAGTAAGTTTCCATGAACCTTTTTCTAGTGCAAGTAAATTATTTGAAATTAAAATAATAAAAATAGATGTAAGTATTATTAATGGTTTTTTCATGAATAAATGTATTTTTTTTTATTATAATATTCTACTATAGTAATAAAATTTAGGATTGTTAATATAATATATGGAAAACTCGAAGATTATTGATTTAATTAGAAGAATTTCTGAGAAAAGGGATGAGTTGGCATTTTCCGAAATATTTGATTTTATTGCTCCAAAAATAAACGCCTATTACTTAAAGAATAATTTAAATATTGAGCAGGCTGAAGAATTGACACAAGAGGTCCTCAGTACAATATGGTTAAAAGCAGAGCTATTCAATCCAGAAAAATCAAAATTTACAACATGGTCCTTTACTATTGCAAGAAACAAAAAAATTGATTTTTATAGAAAAAACAAAACTAATGATGTCAATGAGGACGATATTAGGGATTTTTTGTATGAAAATAATAAGTCAGATGATTTTGAAATAGAATCTGTAATTAAAAAAATAACAGAAGAATTAGATCAAAATCAAAAAAAATTGATAAAAATGAGCTTTTTTGAGCAAAAAAGTCATAAAAATATTGCTGCAGAGCTTGAAATTCCACTAGGTACAGTTAAATCTAGAATAAGAGCAACTCTTAATAAAATGCAGAAACATATACAATGAATACTACAGCCCAAAAAAATGAATTAATATTTCGATATTCAAGCGGAAGTCTTGGAGAAGCTAAATCATTATTTACCTCAATGTATTTATATTTAAACGGGTCAGCAGCCAAAAAAGCCTCTGTTTTTGAAAATATACTTGGGGGCACCTTAAATGACATTGAAGGAATCAATTTAAAAAAATTGAGTTACTTGGATTGTATCAAAGATCCAGAAACAAAAAAAATAAATGGAAATAGCCCAAAAAACCCCATCACAAATTTAATTGGTGAAATAAATAATATAAATTGGAAATCTATTTACAAAGGTTTCAAGGAATTTAATATACCGGTTAATGACAAAGACTCACTTAAACTAATTAAAATGGATCCTGGTACATCTGTCCCGCTTCATTCCCATGCAGGCAAAGAGTACATTTTAGTTCTAGAGGGTAGCTTTTGTGATGAATATGGAGATTACAATAAAGGTGATATGCAGATAAATGACCAAAAAATCATGCATAACCCTTCTGCATGTAACGATGAAGGGTGTGTTTGTTTATCGATAACTGAAAATGACGTTGTATTCTTTGGTAAATTTGGTTCCGTGTTAAATCTTTTTACATTTATTAAATCTTTTTTTAAATAAACTAATTTTTGCTCTATAAGAAATTATGAGCAAACTATTAACAAAAATATCACGAGCAAATAACATAGAAAGCTTACATGAAATCAAATGTTATATTGGTTCAGTCAAGGGTGAAAAAATTTTCTCAACAAATAATGAAAAGGATTTAATCTACCCAAGATCATCTATCAAAATTTTTCAAGGAATACCTTTCAGTCATTCTAATGCAATAGAGCTATTCAATTTAAATAAAAAACAAATTGCTTTATCATGCTCTTCTCATTGTGGTGAAGACTTTCATATAAAAGAGTTATATGACTGGTTAAGAAAAACGAAACTTAAAATTTCAGATCTAAAATGTGGTATCCACAATCCTCTTCATAAGAAATCATCTGAAAAACTTCTATTATCTGGAAATAGACCTAACCAAATTTACAATAATTGCTCAGGTAAACATTTAGCAATGCTTACAAGTTGTCTAGCGAATAATTTTCCTATTGATAGATATTATGATTTTAATCATCCTCATCAACAAAATATAAGGGAGGTTTTTAAAATTTTTACTGGAGAAAAAATTCCAAGAAAAAATTATGGAGTAGATGGTTGTAGCGCACCTCAATACGCGTTTACAATTAATAAACTTAGCATAGGACTAGGAAACTTAATACATAGTTTCAACGGAAATTTTGAGTATGCTAATAATGTTAAATTTATAATTAATGCAATACTTTCAAATCCAAAATATATCGGTGGAAGCAATAATTTAGACAGTAACTTAATTAAATTTTCGAATAGAAAAATTTTTTGTAAAGGAGGAGCTGAAGGTGTGTTTTTATTTGCTCACTTAAAAAAGAAAATTTTTGGAATATTTAAAGTAAAAGATGGTAATGAAAGAGCCTTGCCTTCTGCTGTATATAATTTATTTAAAAAATTTAAGATTTTAGATAGAAAAGAACTTGATAAAATTAATACATGGAATGAAACAAACTTATATAACCATGCTAAAGTAAAAGTTGGCAATATTAAAACTATAATTAAATAAATAGTAAAAACAATATAATAGAAAATGTCAGAGGAATTCTTAATTGATAATAAACTATTCTTTCTCTTTTTTCTTTGTAATTAAAGTTGTCCAATACAAGTTGAAAAATTAGAAAAGTAATTAGATAAAAAATCACTTTATAAGAAAACAGGAACATTACTATTAGGAAAACAGAAACAAGACTGGGGAAAAACCCTAAAAATATAGAAGTAGTTGATATTTTTTGTCTTAAATTCCAATTCACTGCACCTATAAAAACAAATATAATTAATGAATAGAAAAAAGAAAATTCCCTAATTATAGTGATATCAAAATACTTAAAAAATATTTTATCTAATAAAATGATTAAAAAAGGAAATAGCCCTAAGTAAGAGATTACAAACTGAAAATTTATATTTTTAAACATATATGATTACAAAAAAACATATTAAAGAAATTGAAAATTTATTAAATAAAGAAAAGTTAGTTAAATATAAATTACTACAAGTTTCATTTGATATTGCTTGCGTAAAAATTAAAATAGCTAATTCAAACAAATATATTGCTAAATTTGATATAAAACAAATTAAAAGTTTTAATGCAATTAAATCAGAAGCTCAAAATCTTTCTTATCTAAATAAAAAATTTAATTTTTTTCCTAAATTAATTACTTTTAATAAAAATTTATTAATAATGGAATATATTGAAAATAATAAAGATTATCCTAATAAAACAAATTTAGACTTAATAGAATCTATCATAAAAATCCACTCAATCTCAAATAATGCATTTGGCTTTAATTTTAATACTCAATTAGGAGCACTAGAACAAATAAATAATTATGAGACAAATTGGCCAAAATTTTTTATTAACAAAAGATTAGACCCTATTTTCGAATTAGCCAACAAAAAAGAAAGTATGGGCTCAGATATTAATAAAAAAATTAATAATTTACTCGTAAACATAGAGAGTTTTATTCCACGCAATATAGTGCCTCGCCTACTTCATGGCGATCTCTGGGAAGGAAATATTCTTTTTAATAAAAAAAAATTTGCTGGTTTTATTGATCCAGGATCTTTTTTTGGGCATAACGAAATGGAGGTTGCCTACCTTAGATGGTTTAATCCGCCATTTATTGATTCACAATTTTTAGAAAAATATAATAATTACATTACTTTAGACAAAGCGTATTATTCATATGAGGCAGTATATCAGCTTTTTTATGCACTATGTAACGTTGCACTTTGGGATAAATCATACATAAAAGAGGTTAAAAATCTTTTAATAAAATTAAAAGTTTAGACAATTACTGCTGTAAATTAAAAAATTATAAACTTAGATAAATAGGTTTAAATTGTGTATAAATATCTAAATTAACTTATTACTTAAGATATACTTTCAAATGTGTGGCATAAACGGAATTATTTTTAAAAAAAATATTTTAGAATTTGAAAAAATAACTCATATGAACTCTTTGCTAGCACATAGAGGTCCAGATTTTTCAGGTACTTTATCACACAAAAATATCTTGCTTGGTCATACAAGACTATCAATTTTAGACACTTCTCTAAAAGGTGCTCAGCCAATGTCTAATGATGGAAGATATTGGATAGTATACAATGGTGAAGTTTATAACTATTTAGAGCTAAAGGAACAATTAATAGAGAAGAATTATAAATTTTATTCCAATACTGATACAGAAGTCATATTATGTGCTTATAAAGAATGGGGCGATAAATGCTTTGAAAAATTTAATGGTGAATGGGCTTTATCTATACTTGATAAAAAAAAAGATGAGTTAATAATTTGTAGAGATGGTATTGGTTATAAACCGTGTTACCTTTATGAAGACTCAGATTATTTCTCATTTAGTTCAGAGATAAAGCCTTTTTATTGTCTAAAAAATTCTTTAGATTTTAATAATTCAAATCTTGGAGTTTCAGCAGAAACTTTATCTTACAGTTCAAAAACAGTTTTTAAAAATATTATTGAGTTAGTCCAAGGTAGATACTTAAAGATAAACTTAAATACGCTTCAAAAAAAATTAGTAAGGTGGGATTTTCCACTATCAAAATTGCCAAACATTAATCCAAGTTATAAAAAAAATACTGAAAAATACTTTGATCTTTTAAAAAAAGCAACCAAGCTAAGATTGAGAAGTGATGTGCAAATTGGAACATCTCTTAGTGGCGGATTAGACTCATCAGCAATTTTCAGTCTTTTGAATATCTTAGGTGAAAAAAATGAAACCGTAGATAAATTAAATCTTAACCCCATAATCATGAATTATGATACTATGCGGTCAAAAAATGAAGCGTTAGAATTAGCAAAATTATATAAAAAAAATGCTTTAGTTATTGAGGATAAAGAAGAAAATATAGAGCAAACTAAAAATATTATTTCTAAATTAGAAATCACTGAAGAATTTTTTATGCAATACAACCTGTACTTTAATCAAAAGAAAAGGGGAGTTAAGGTAAGTATTGATGGACATGGATCAGATGAATTTCTTGGCTATCCTCAATACTTTCCAGAGTATTCAGTGGATATTTTCAATAATATGATTGGAAATCATAATGCTTTATCAAAATATGGTAATGAACAAACTAAAAATAGAATGCAAAACCTATTAGGTTTAAAAGACAATATACCTGATCAGATTAAATTTAGAGTAGCTCCAGATAAAACAAATTATTTTTCAAAATATATAGAATTCAAAGATTATGTTTCAGATTCTCTTACAATAAATGATGATTTAGAAGAATTAGATAATTTTTCTTACTCTTTAGCATTTACATATTTAATTTCTTATTGTGGATGGTTTCAATATTTTTTAAATAAATGGGATAGAGCATCGATGGCCAATATCAGTATCACCTTAT
>MDSV01008229.1_pt1 | contig 11271 bp, 13 predicted proteins | sample 810851 | NCBI WGS metagenome assembly MDSV01 (sample SAMN05326640, study PRJNA326480) | marine metagenome | isolation source: seawater | place: Atlantic Ocean: North East | collected 2012 | reverse complement strand
CCGATCTAAACGTTAATAATGTAACAAAAGATATATATCCAAAATACTATAAACCAGAACACTTTGTAAAATTAGGAAGAAAAAAAATTGAGAAATTAATTAAAAAAATTGGTATTTTTAGGATTAAAGCGAAAAGTATTTACTTAATGTCAAAGCAAGTACTAGAAAAACACAAGGGTAAAGTACCTAAAACTTTTGAAGAACTTGAAAAACTACCTGGTGTAGGACACAAAACAGCAAGTGTTGTAATGTCCCAAGGTTTTGGATATCCGGCTTTTGCCGTAGATACTCATATTCATAGACTTGCGCAAAGATGGGGTTTAACAAATGGGAAAAATGTTGTTCAAACTGAAAAAGATTTAAAAAGAATATTTCCTAAAAAAACATGGTCTAAACTTCATTTACAGATAATTTATTATGGTAGAGAATATTGTAAGGCAAGAGATTGTTATGGTTTAAGCTGTAAAATATGTACTACTTGCTACCCAAAAAGAAAAAAACCTGTTATTACCAAAAAAGCTTAATATGAAAATTTTGGGAATAGGAAATGCAATAGTAGATGTCATTTGTAAAGTAGATGACAATTTTATTAAACAAAATAATCTCACAAAAAGTACAATGAAATTATTTTTTCATGAAAATGAATTTCAAAATTTACTAAAAAATCTTAAAATTGAAAAAACTGTTTCTGGAGGCTCTGTTGCAAACTCAATAGTTGGTATATCGCAGCTTGGTAATAAAGCTGGTTTTATAGGTAAAATTTCAGATGATGAGTTTGGTGGTAATTATGAAGAGGGATTGAAAAAGGAAAATGTAGAGTACCTTTATTCTAAAAAGAAAGAAGAATTACCAACAGGGACATGTTTAATATTGGTAACACCAGACTCAGAAAGAACAATGTGTACTTTCTTAGGAATAGCAGGAAAAATTAATGAGAACGATGTTAGTTCTGATGCAATTAAAAAAAGTGAGATAATATTTTTAGAAGGTTACTTATGGGATGAGGGAGAACCGAAGAAAGCTTTTGATAAAGCCATAAATAATGCAAATAAAGTTGCTATGTCGCTATCTGATCTATTTTGTGTAGATAGACACAAACCTCATTTTTTAAATTTAGTTAAAAACAAGCTTGATATTACTTTTGCTAACGAACAAGAAATTACCTCATTAATTGAAGCAAAAAATTTTAACGAGGTTATAAACTTTTCAAAGCAACTTAATAAATTAGTGATTGTAACTAGAGGAAAAAAAGGTGCAGTTGCAGTTAATGGCGACGAAGTTATTGAAACTGATATACAAACAAATCTGAAAATTGTAGACCTTACAGGTGCGGGTGATCTCTTTGCTGCTGGATTTTTACATGGTTACATCAATAAATTATCTATAAAAGAGTGTCTCGAAAAAGGTACTGAAATGTCATCAAGGGTAATACAACAAATTGGAGCAAGACTTTAAATTTAACTTTTCTTTCTTTTAAAACTTCCTTTACCTTTTTTAGGTTTAACTATTTTTGGTTTATACTTTTTAGTAAATAAATCTTTAGCAATCAGATTTTTCTTATTTGATTTGATAGCCATTTTTTTCACTAATTATAAATTCATTATCATTAAACGTATTTAAAATTTTTTTTCTCAAACGATAAATATGAGTCTCAACAGTATGAGTTTCTATATCAGATTGATAGCTCCACACCTTTAGTTGCAATTCATCAATACTAACTGGTTTATTTGATTTAGATAAATAAATAATTGTATTAATTTCTTTTTCGGTCAACTTAAGTTTAGTATTGTTAATTAACATTTCTCTAGAATTTAGATCAATACTATAATTGTTTACTTTAACTTCAGACTGGCTGTTAAATTGTATTTTTAAAAATTCAATGTTTATCTTTTCAACTAATTTAAAAATATTAATTGGTGTATTATATAAAACAAATTGATTACCAATAACTGAGTGTTGTTTGTTTGATATAATTAAATGATTCTTAAGATTTTTTACTTTGTCTTTTAAAGAATTTTCATTATCCACAAAAATAATATTATAATTTAAGTCTAAACCAAGTTCTTCAAGAATAAGATATAATGAGGTAAACTTATAGATTATTAAATTTTGATCACTCATAAAACAAAGAATATGATAATTTTTGTAAAAAATAAACACACTCTTCAAATTGATGAATTTAAATTTAAGTGTTGCGTTGGAAAAAAAGGTTCTACAAATAATAAAATAGAAGGGGATGGGAAAACACCAAGGGGAACCTTTGAAATTGGGAATCTTTATTTTAGGAAAGATCGTATAAAAAAACCATTAACTTCACTAAAATGTGTTGAAATCAGAAAAGATATGGGTTGGTGTGATGATGTTAGTTATCCAAAAAAATATAATAAACTTTTCAAAATAAAAAAAGAAATCAAACACGAAAAATTAAAAAGAAAAGATTATAAATATGATTTGTTAGTTCCAATTAAGTATAACTTTAAAAAACCTATCAGTGGTCGAGGTAGTTGTATTTTTATTCATCTCACTAAAGATTATAAACCCACAGCAGGATGTATTGCTTTAAGGAAAAAAGATTTTTTAATTTTGCTGAGATTAATTAAAAAAGGATCAAAAATAAAAATTTGTTAAATTCTCTGACCAAAAATACTAGACCCAACTCTAACAAATGTTGATAAATATTTAACGGCTATAAGAAAATCGGAGGACATGCCCATACTCAGTTCTTTAAAACCTAGATCTGTATTTAATTTTTGTATCTCCTCAAAATAACTTTCTGGATCAACATTTATTGGGGGAATACACATCAAACCAATTAGATCTAAATCAATATCTTTACAGTATGAAGCGAGTTGGCTTACATCATTTTTATTAATTCCTGATTTTTGATCCTCATCACCAATATTAACCTGTAAAAAAATTTTAATTTTTTTATTTATTTTATTTTGTTCTTCTCCAATTTTTTTTGCCAATTTTTCACTATCTACTGAATGAATATAATCAAATATTTGAACTGCAAATTTCACTTTGTTAGTTTGTAATTTTCCAATCATATGTAATTTAACTTTGGAATGTATTTTTTTTATTTCAGTCCATTTTTCAACAGCTTCCTGGACTTTATTTTCTCCATAATCAATATGACCATACTTTATAAGAGGCGTGATTTTGTCAATTTTGAACGTTTTAGAAACTGCAACAATTTTAGGATTATTACTAATATTTAATTTATTAAGATGAAATTTAATATTATTCTGAATATCTAATAAATTTTTTACAGTATTATGCATATAAATATGAAAAGAAAATATTACTTTATAAGTAAATTTGACACAAACAATATCGATAAACAGGACAAAGAAAGTATTATTATTTATCGTAATTATTCCTCGGAATTACCAGATGAGTTGCTTATACTCAAAATAAAAAAGTATTGCCAAAACAAATCAATTAAATTTTATTTATCAAATAACATTAAAATAGCCATTAAATTAAATTTAGATGGAGTTTATATTCCATCATTTAACAAAAGTTTAAAACATTTAGCTTTTTCTTTTAAAAAAAATTTTAAAATAATTGGATCAGCTCATTCCCTTAAAGAAATAAGAATAAAAGAAAGTCAAAATGTTGAAAAAATTTTTCTATCATCTTTGTTTAAAAAAAATAATAATTATCTAGGGATTAATAGGTTTAAACTTTTATCTAATTTAACAAAGAAAAAAGTTGTAGCTTTGGGTGGAATTTCAAAAAAAAATTTAAAAAAAATTAGACTTGTAAATGAAACAGAATTTGCAGGAATCTCTTATTTTGAATAAAAAAAAGGCCCCTAAAAGGGGCCTTTTAAATATATTGTCTAAACTAAATTAGAATGCAAAAGCAACGTTTAGGTCGTAACCTTCAACGTCGTATGCAGCACCAGTGTTACCACCAATATTGTCTGTTTGGTTACTAGCTAATGAGATTGAAACACCTCCCATTGTGTAAGACGCTGAGAAACCTTTAGACTCTTGGTCAGTAGTTGAGCTACCTAAATCAACTTCCGCAGTACCGTAAGAGATTGATAAATCATCTGTTACAGCATATGAAATTGACATCATTGTTGCTTCGTCATCTTGAGTTGTAGTAGAACCATCTACTTCAGATGTTTGGTAACCTACTGAGATTGGGCCATTTGTATATTTAACCCAAAGAGTAGACTCATCGTTAGATACAGTTGCACTTTCATCAACTTCAGCCATAGCATAACCAATTGATAAACCTTCAACCATTTCTGGAGCGATTTGGATACCAATATCGTTGTATGAACCTACATCACCATGATCACTTTCACCAGCAGCAGATTCAGCTTGTACATAAGATGCATGTACGCTTACACCACTAAATGTAGGAGAGTCATATCTCCATAATTTGTTTCCAGCTCTACCATTAATCATAACTACTTCGTTTACACCAGTAGTTGAAGTTGTAGCTACATCGTATGTTGCATATGCCCATACTTCTTCATAAGCAGATGGAGTCATATCATCCCAACCACTCATTACAGAGCTACCACCGTGTCCGTGGTAAGTTACAGTTCCGAAATCACCAGCTACAGATAAACTAAAAGTGTCTGTACCAGCTCCTTCTAACTCAAGTTTTTGAGTAACAGTTAATCCATTATCAGTTTCACCTGAATATGTGAAATTAATACTGTCAGCCATGTAATAAGCAGAAGCTCTTGTGTCGTTTGATGAAGATACACCAACAGACGCTCCTCCTGATACTGACACATCTGCGTTAGCAGAAAATGCCACTAGTGAACCAGCTAATGCTGATAAACCGATTTTTTTCATTTTGTTCATATTAATTACTCCTTAATTAATTGTTATTATTAATAATAAACACTGGATAATTATCATTAATCCGGATCTAAAAAGCCCAAAATGTATCAAAAAACAGTTAAAATTTACAAATGTTGCATTTTTGCAACAGTAAAATGCCATTATTTGTTAATTATTATTACTAGAACATTTTAATATATACATTATAGCATTCAAAAAAACTAACCTTTATGAAGCTAGAAAAACTAAAATACTTTTTATCAATATTTTTAATCACAATAATACTAAACTCATGTGCAAGTTTACCTGGCGGAGATGCAAGAAAAAATCCACCAAATCCTAAAGATAGAGTAGCAAAGAATCTTGAGGAAGGAAAAGGGTTTAGATTATCTAGCGCAATGAATCTTGGGGGTACTAACTTTGAATTTGCAAGTTCGAATGAATTGTGGAGAGCTACTTTAGATACAATCGATTTCATGCCTTTAACTTCTGCAAATTATAGTGGAGGAATAATTATTACTGATTGGTATTCTGATGATACCAGCAATAACGAGTCTATAAAAATAGTTGTAAGATTTTTATCAAATGAAATTAGATCAGATGCTTTGGATATAAAAATATTTTACAAAAATTGCAAGACAATTACTAATTGTGTAATAACTGAGAAACAAAGTTCTTTAAATAGCGAACTAAGAAAAGAAATTCTTAAAAAAGCTGCATTGTTTAAAAATCAGTCTGATAAAAAAATTAAAAAATATGATAATTCTAACGATAGAACTAGAGAAAAATAATTTTTATATTTAGTGGACAGATACAATTTCAAATCAATTGAAGAAAAATGGCAAAAGTTTTGGTTAGAAAACAAAACTTTCAAATCTAAGATCAATAAAAATAAAAAAAAATTTTATTGTTTGGAAATGTTCCCTTATCCGTCAGGAAAAATTCATATGGGGCATGTAAGAAATTATACTATTGGAGATGTTTTAGCACGATTTAAATTATTACAAGGATTTAATGTTCTTCATCCAATGGGCTGGGACTCATTTGGAATGCCTGCAGAAAATGCCGCTAGACAAAATAATTTGGATCCAAAAAGTTGGACTGAAAAAAATATTTCAACTATGAAAGCTCAATTAAAAAAACTTGGGCTTTCTATTGATTGGGATAGAGAGATATCAACTTGTTCCTCAGATTATTACAAACATCAACAAAAATTCTTCTTAGAATTATATGATAAGGGGTTGGTTTATAGAAAAGAACAGTATGTAAATTGGGATCCTGTGGATCAAACTGTTTTAGCAAATGAACAAGTAATAGATGGAAAGGGCTGGAGATCAGGAGCAAAAATTGAAAGAAAAAAATTAAATCAATGGTTTTTTAATATTACAAAATTTTCAAATGAATTAATGGATAATCTAAAACAATTAAATGAATGGCCAAATAAAGTAAAAGTAATGCAAAAAAACTGGATTGGAAAATCTTTCGGATCGGAAATAAAATTTAAAATTGAATCTAACAAGTCAATTGATGAGATAAAGTGTTATACTACAAGACCAGATACATTATTTGGCATGTCTTTTATTGCTCTCTCAGTAGACCATCCTCTCTCAAAATTTTATGAGAATAATGCTGATTTTCTTAAATTTAAGAAGGAATGTTCTAAAACGGGAACCACAGAAGAATCAATTGCTAATGCTGAAAAAATTGGTTTTAAGACAGACTTAATAGCAATTAATCCTCTTAACAAAAAAATAAAAGTTCCAGTTTTTTTTGCAAACTTTGTTTTGATGGATTATGGATTGGGCGCTGTATTTGGATGTCCAGCACATGACCAAAGAGATTTAGATTTTGCAAGAAAGTATGACCTAAACGTAATACCTGTTGTGACTCCCGAATTAAATAATAAAAATTTCAATGTAAAAGATAAAGCATACACTGGTCCTGGTTATATTTTTAACTCGGACTTTCTAAATGATTTAAAAGTACCAGAAGAATCAATTACAAAAACTATAGAACACCTTGAAAAAAATGATTTAGGTAAAAAAAAAGTAAATTTTAGACTTAAAGATTGGGGAATATCTCGTCAAAGGTACTGGGGATGCCCAATACCTATTATTTATGATGAAAATAATAATCCACATAAAGTTCCAGATAATCTCCTTCCAGTTGAACTTCCTGCTATTAAAAAATTAGAGCCAACCGGAAATCCTTTAGATAAAAATTTAAAATGGAAAAATATTTCAATAGATGGAAGGAATTATACAAGAGAAACGGATACATTAGATACATTTGTTGATTCTTCTTGGTATTTTTTAAGATTTTGTTCATCTGAAAATGATACATATGGATTTGATTATAATGAAATTAAATATTGGATGCCCGTTGATCAATATATTGGTGGTGTTGAACACGCGATATTGCATTTACTTTATTCAAGATTTTTTATGCAAGCACTTACATATAAAAACGAAAAATTTACTCTAAAAGAACCTTTTAAAGGATTATTTACACAAGGAATGGTTTGCCATGAGACTTATAAAGATACCAACAATAATTGGGTCAGTCCGGATGAGATAATTACAATTAATGGAAAAAAATATCTAAAAAAAGATAAAGATAAACTTGTTACGGTTGGTCCATCAGAATCAATGTCAAAATCGAAACGAAATACAATCGATCCTGAAAAAATAATTCAGAACTACGGAGCAGACTCGGTAAGACTTTTTATTTTATCTGATAGCCCACCAGAAAAAGATGTACAATGGTCGGAAGAAGGAATTTCAGCATCTTATAAATTCATTCAAAAATTATGGACACTTAATCTAAAATTTATTTCTAAAATTAAAAAAAACCATGAGAAAGATGAAAGTGAAAATTTAATTAAATTTACTAATAAATTTTTAAAAAAAATGACTGAAAATTTAAACAATTTTAATTACAATATTATTATTGCTAATATGCATGAAATGTATTCTTTTCTTATAAAAGATTTAGACAACAATTATAAAACTAGTACTTTAATTGAAAATTATTGCAAAATACTTATTTCAATATCTCCTATTATCCCACATTTTTCTAATGAATGCTTAAGTTTAATTAATAAAAATAAAGATAATTTTTGGCCATCATATAATGATAATCTTGCTGAAGAAAAAGAAGTACAAATTGTGATACAAATTAATGGAAAAAAAAGAGGTTTAATAAAGGTCAAAAGGGATATTGAAGAAAAAAATCTTCACGAACTGATAATGAAAGATGAAAAAATTATTAAATATCTGGATAAAAAAACAGTACAGAAAAAAATATACGTAAAAAATAGATTAATTAATTTAATTTTTTAAAATGAAAAAACTAATTTTAATCTTTGCATTACTTTTTTTTTCAAATTGTGGTTTTACTCCAATTTATAAAGACAAATTTGAACCCAATCACAAAATTACAATTCAAAAAATGACTGGGAATAATTCTGTAAATAGCTTAATTAAAAATAAACTTAAAAGATACTCATCGAATGATGAGGTAAATATTTATAAAATTAATGTAAATACTACTTATTCAAGATCAGTCCTGTCTAAAGATAAAACAGGTAGAGCAACCAACATAAGACTTTCAGTTAAATTAAATTTTAATGTAAAATATCTAAACAGAGAAGAAAATTTTTCATTTGAAGAAAGTTTAGATATTGAAAACTCTACTGATCTTTATGATCAAAATAATTATGAAAATGCTATAAAAAATAACTTTGTGGACTCGATTATTGATAAACTAATTCTTAAATTAGATGTGATGAAATGATTTTAAAATCTTATGAAATTGAGAAATTGAATTTTGATAAAAAAAAATTTATTCTTCTATATGGCAAAAATGAAGGTGCCAAAGCAGAATTAGTAGACAACTTAATAAAAAATTCAAATATAAAAAAAAAAAATAAAATTCGAGGAAAAAGAAATAATAGAAAACAATCAAAATTTTTTTAATGAAATCTTGGATAAATCTCTATTTGATGAAGAAAAAATTATCCAAATTAATAGAGCTTCAGATAAAATATTTAAAGTTTTAGAAAATATTTTAGATAAAATTTTTGATGATACAATAGTTATAATCAATTCAGATAACCTGGAAAAAAAGTCAAAACTTAGAAATATTTTTGAAAAAAAAGATAATCTAGTTTGTATACCAGTTTACGAAGATGATTTTAATACTTTAAGTAGACTAGGTATAACATTCATAAAAAAAAATAATATAAATATCTCCCAATCAAATATAAATTTATTAATTAATAAATGCAGTGGAGATAGAGCAATATTAAAAAATGAGCTAGAAAAAATTCGTATTTTTTCATTAACTAAGAAAAATCCAACTTCGAATGATTTAATGAGATTAACTAATCTTGCTGAAAACTACGGGTTACAAGAATTGATTGATAGCTGTCTTTCAAAAAATATTAAAAAAACGATGAATATATTAAATGAAAATATATATACTAATGATGATTGTATTTTAATTGTAAAGACTTTTATAAATAGATCTAAAAGAATTTTAAAACTTTGCAATGAGTATGAAATCAATAATGATTTAAATTTGACAATCACTTCTGCAAAACCACCAATATTTTGGAAAGAAAAAGAAATTATTAAAAAACAAATATCTATTTGGACGGTAAAACAAATTAAAAAATTAATTTATAGATTAAATGATTTAGAACTTGAAATCAAAAAAAACTTTAACAATGGTATAAATTTGATTAGAGACTTTATGCTATATCAAAGCTTACCAAAAACTAATAATTAGATTTTATTATATCAATAATTTTATTTAATTGATCCAAGTCTTTATACTCAAAAGAAATTTTACCTTTATTTCTTTTATTATGTTGAATTTCAACATTTAGTCCAATTTTATTAGAAATAGATAATTCAAGAGCTACTATGTTTGTATCTTTAGAATTACTTGTTTTTTGTTTTTTATTTTTAAATAACTGAACAAGTTTTTCAGATTGTCTAACCGATAATTTTTTCTCAATAATTTTATTAGCTACAAAACTTGCATTATCAAGACCAACTAAGATTTTAGCATGACCTGTACTTAACTTTTGTGCTTCAATTAATTTGATAACATCTTCAGGGAGAGTTAAGATTCTTAAAGAATTTGTAATATAACTTCTACTTTTTCCTATAAATTTTGAAACTTTTTCTTGATCATAAGAAAATTCGTCTATAAGTCTTTTGTATCCTTGAGCTTCTTCAAGTGGGTTTAAATCATGTCTTTGTACATTCTCTACAATTGCGAATTCCAATGATTTTAAATCATCAGCTTCCGTAATAACAACAGGAACATTATGCAGGCCCGCTCGTTGAGCCGAAAGCCACCTTCTCTCACCTGCTATGATCTCAAATTTTGATTGATCATCATTATATCTTCTAACAATGATCGGTTGAATCATTCCATTTTGTTTAATTGAATTTGTTAAATCATTTAGATTTGCTTCATCAAAAATTTTTCTCGGTTGATATTTGTTAGGGACTAAATCGCTAATTGGTAACTGATTTTTTTGGGGCTCTAATTTTGTTTCACCTATTAATGAGGATAGTCCCCGGCCCAGTCCCTTTTTAATCTTATCCATTAAGCAGCACTCCCTATTGTTGATTCTTGATTTATAAATTCATCAGTAAAGCTGAAATATGATTTACTACCAGGGCACGATTTGTCATAAATTAATACTGGCATACCATGTGACGGTGCTTCAGATAATCTCACATTTCTCGGTATGACTGTTAAATAAACTTTTTCTCTAAAAAAGTCTCTAGCTTCTTTTTCTACTTGAGATGAAAGTTTATTTCTTTTGTCATACATTGTTAGAAGTATACCTCTGATTTTTAAATCTGGATTTAAGCTTACCTTTATTCTCTCAATTGTTTTCATAAGCTGAGTTAAACCCTCTAAAGCAAAAAATTCTGTTTGTAATGGAACCAAAAGAGAATTAGAGCACACAAGGGCCATTACCGTAAGAAGGCTTAAAGATGGTGGACAATCAACTAAGACATAATCATAGGATCCTCTAGAATTGTTTAAATATGCGGATAATTTAGTCTTTAGTATAAAGGCTCTATTACTATCGTCTGCTGTCTCAACTTCAAGCCCTGAAAGATCGACGTTAGATGTAATTATGTCTAAATTATCAAATTGTGTTTTTTTAATTACTGCTTCAATTTCTTTAGTTCCATTTAATACACCATAAATTGTATCACTCGAGTTGTCCATATTAGATAAACCAAGACCAGTTGTTGCATTTCCCTGCGGATCTAGATCAATTACTAAAATTTTTTTATTTAGTTGAGATAATCCGGCTGCAAGATTTATTACAGTTGTGGTTTTTCCTACCCCACCCTTTTGATTTATGACAGAAATAATTTGCATTTAATATTTTTTATTATCCTATTAATTTTTTTTTTTTAAT
>MDSV01221683.1_pt1 | contig 11272 bp, 12 predicted proteins | sample 810851 | NCBI WGS metagenome assembly MDSV01 (sample SAMN05326640, study PRJNA326480) | marine metagenome | isolation source: seawater | place: Atlantic Ocean: North East | collected 2012 | reverse complement strand
GGAATATTGTAAGGCCAGAGATTGTTATGGATTAACTTGTAAAATATGTACTTCTTGTTATCCTAATAGAAAAAAACCTTTTATTGCTAAGAAACCTTAATGAAAATTTTAGGAATTGGAAATGCTATCGTTGATGTACTTTGTAAAGTCTCAGATGATTTTTTAACTAAAAATTCACTCACAAAAAGTACTATGAAACTGATTAATGAGAATGAATTTAATCAATTGTTAAAATCTATAAAAGTTGAAGAAACTATTTCGGGAGGCTCAGTAGCAAATTCTATAGTTGGATTATCTCAATTGGATAACCTAGTTGGTTTTTTAGGAAAAATTAATGATGATGAGCTTGGTCTCAAATATGAAGAAGGTTTAAAAAAAGAAAATGTAAAATATCTATATAAAAAAAAAAAGGAGCTTATTTCTACTGGTTCTTGTTTAATTTTAATTACTCCTGATTCTGAAAGAACTATGTGTACCTATTTAGGAACTGCTGGAAAAATTAATAATCATGATATTAACGAAGATCAAATCAAAAATTCAGAATTGATATTTCTTGAGGGTTATTTATGGGATGAAGGAGATCCAAAAAAAGCTTTTGATAAAGCTATGAAGTACTCTAAAAAAACAGCAATGTCTTTGTCAGATTTATTTTGTGTAGAAAGACATAAAAATCATTTTTTAAATTTAGTCAAAAATAAACTAGACATTGTTTTTGCTAATGAACAAGAAATGTTATCACTTATAAATGCAAAATCTTTTGAAGAAGTTATAACTTTTTCAAAAGAGATGAAAAAAGAAATTGTAATTACCAGAGGTGAGATGGGAGCAGTTTCAATATATGGGGATAAAGTCGTAGAATGTAGCTCACAAAAAAACTTAGATATAAAAGATTTAACAGGTGCCGGAGACTTATTTGCTGCAGGCTATCTTCATGGAATGATAAACAAGTTTAGTTATGAGGAACGATTAATCAAAGGTACAGAATTATCATCAAAAATTATTCAAAAAATTGGTGCCAGAATTTAATCTCTTAGTTTAAATAATAATGTTTATCGTTGAAAATAATAAAATTTTTATCTTGAAACTTTTCTAACATTTTTTTTCTAAGTCTATAGATATGGGTTTCAACTGTATGGGTATCTAATTCTGGTGAATACCCCCATACTTCTCCCTGTAATGTTTTCAAATCCACTTTTTTTTTTATATTTAATAACATTATCAATTCGCACTCTTTTTCAGTGATGTCTAAATTAATATTTTCTAAAATTATTTTTCTAGCATTTAGATCTAGAAGATATTTACCAATTCTAAGCTTTGATTTTTTAATAAATTGATTTTTTAAAAATGATATATTTATCTTTTCAATCAAACTTGAAATTTTTATTGGTAAATAATCAATTATTAGAGAGTTTTTAATTTTGTTATTTAAATTTGTCGAAACAATCAAGTAATTTTCGAGCTGATCAAAATCTATTTTTTGGTACTCTTTTTTATTTATGTGAATAATTTTAAAAGCTAAACTATTTTTTAATTCTTCTAATATCTTAAATAGTATAAAAGAATCATATATATACAAAATTTTAGTATTCATAAAAAATGTTTATCGTCCTTAAAAATAAAAATACACTTTTATTTAACGAATTTGAATTCAAATGTTGCATAGGAACCAACGGATTAACTTCAAATAAAATAGAGGGAGATAAAAAAACCCCTAAAGGGACTTACAATCTTGGGCCAGTTTATTTTAGAAAAGACAGAGTAATTCCCTCTACAAACCTCAAAAAAATAGTGATAAAGAAGGATATTGGTTGGTGTGATGATGTAAATAGTAAAGATTATAATAAACCTATCATAATTAAGCACGGTATTAAATGCGAAAAACTCTATAGAAAAAGTAGGATATATGATTTATTAATTCTCATAAATTATAATACTCCCAACCCTAAAAAAAATAAAGGTAGTGCAATTTTTTTACATCTAACTAATGATTATAAAAAAACTTTAGGTTGTATCGCCATAAAAAAGAAAGATATGTTAATTTTATTAAAATTAATTAATAAAAAAACAAAAATAAAAATAAGTTAAAGTCTATTACCAAAAATTTTTGAACCTATCCTTAAAAAAGTAGAGCCAAATTCGACAGCATCTAAATAATCTGCTGACATGCCCATACTTAATTCGTCTAATCCCAAAGAGTTATTTAGTTCTAACATTTTTGAAAAAAAAGATCTTGATTGGAGATTTTGAGGCGGCAAACACATCAATCCAACTATATTTAAGTTAAATTCAGTTCTACATACTTTATAAAATTCATTTATATCTGATGGATCTATTCCGTTTTTTTGTTTTTCATTACCTATATTGACTTGAATAAATATTTTTAATGATTTATTAATTTTTTTTTGTTCCTCTGAAATTTTTTTTGCCAATTTAATGCTATCTAATGAATGAATATAGTCAAATAAAGGGATAACATTTTTTACTTTATTCGTTTGCAGTTTTCCTATCATGTGTAATTTTATGTTGTGAAAAGAACTTTTTATATCGACCCATTTATTTACTGCTTCTTGCACTTTATTTTCACCAAAATTAAGATGACCATAATCTATTAAGGGCATAATATCACTCATTTTAAACATTTTGGATACAGCGATGATTTTTGGTGATTTTTTATTAAGATTAAGTTTGTGCTTAACTTTACCTTCAATCTCTAATAGATTTTTAATATTTTTATGCATAACTACTTTAAAAAATACTTTTTTATAGATAATTTTGATACAAAAATTTTAGATTATCAAGAAAAAGGAACTTCAATAATTTATAGAAATTATCAAATAAACAAGATTAATTTAAATTCTTTGATTATATTAAAGAATTATTGCAAACAAAAAGGCTTTAAACTTTATGTTTCTAACAACCTTAAAATAGCTCTAAATTTAAAGCTAGATGGAGCTTATATACCCTCATTCAACAAATCAACATCTCACTTAAATTATTCAATTAATAGAAATTTTCACATTATAGGTTCCGCTCATAACATTTATGAAATTAGGATCAAAGAAAAACAAAGAGTTAGTGAAATCGTTATATCTTCTTTATTCAAAAAAAATAAAAATTACTTAGGTATATATCGGTCTAAAATTTTAAGTAACTTAACTAAAAAAAAAATAATCCTACTTGGGGGTGTTACAAAAGATAAATTAAGATTAATTAAACTTATGAATTGTAAGAGTTTTGCTGGGATTTCTTATTTCAAAAAAAAGGCCCCTCGAAAGGGGCCTTAAATTTTTTAACTTATTACAATATTAGAATGCAAATGATACATTCAACATTGAAACTTCAGCATCTGAACCAGAAGCTCCACCAGCACTAGCTACGTCATTCATACCACCTGCAATCGTAATTGATCCCATTGTGTATGAAGCATTGAAGCCTGTGTTAGTTTCATCATCTACAGCTGTATCTATATCTACTACTTGTCTTCCTAGTGATAAAGATAAGTTTTCATTTACTGCAAATGAAACACCATAATGCGCAGCACTTTGGTCGTTTGTACCTGTAGCATCATAGTTTACTTCAGTTCTCTGATAAGCAGCAGTTACACTACCCATAGCATACTTAATACCATAAGTATCATTTTCTGCTACGCCGTCATCATCCATTCTACCTGCAACGATTGTTAAACCATCCATTGCGTTGTAAGTAAGACCAAGAGATGTCTCTCCATCCATACCTGCAGTAGAGTTTTTAGTATTGTAACCTAGTGATATATCTAAATCACCCATAGAGTTTTTGTAACCCCACATACCAGTTTGGTTTCTTCCTGATGTAGTTGCTAATCCGTTGTCAACTGCATTAGTGTTTTCGTATACTGGTGTGTAAGCTGTTGGAACTATGTCTTTAACTGAGTCAACACCACCTGGGCTTGTTGATGTTCCTGAGAAACCTAAAGTTCCCATTCCATCACCTAGACCTAATGATAAACTCATGTCATCAAAGTTACCACCATCAAGTTCGTAGTAAACTGAAACACTCATTCCGTTATCTAAGTCACCAGAACCATTAAACTTAACACTATCACCCATTGTATATGGGTTAGTGTCAGAGTTGGTGCTCAGACCACTATAGTTTAACGAAGCTGAACCACTTACACTTAATTCACCAGCATATGCTGAAGAAGCTACAAGTGTAGTAGCAAGAGCAGTTAAACCAACTTTTTTTAGTTTGTTCATAAAGTACTCCTTAGTTGTTAATAATTAATTATAAACATGACATTTTTAGCAAATTTTGTAGTTTTTATGGATAATTATCGAATTTGGTTATGTTTTTTGTTCTACTGTGATATATTTATCACGTTTTTAATACTACTAGTAACAATTATAAAATTATGTTTAATAGCAATCTTCTTGATATTTTAATATCCATATCTGTTTATGAAATTAATAAATATTACCATATTAACGCTTAGTTTGCTTTCACTTACTGCTTGTGAAGCGTTAAAATACAAAAAAGTTAATGCTAAAGATTTTCCACCTGACCCTAAGGAAAGAGTGAAAAAAAACATAGAAGAAGGTCGAGGTTTTAGAATAATGGGTGGGGTTGGAAATAACGATACAACATACTCATTTTCAACATCTAACCCTTTGTGGCGTGCAACATTAGATACTTTGGATTTTATGCCTTTGGTATCAGCAAATTATAGTGGAGGTATAGTTGTGACAGACTGGTACTCAGAAAACAATACGCCTGAAGAGTCTATTAAAATATCTATTAGATTTTTAACAAATGAAATTAGATCTGATGCATTAGACATTAACGTTTTTTATAAACAATGTTCTAATAACTTAACTAATTGCAGGGTTGATCAAAAAGATGATGAATTAGTTTCAGAATTAACATTGAGTATACTTAAAAGAGCTTCTAGGTATGAAAAAGAAAAAATTGAAAAAAATAAAAAAGATAACCCTTATGAGGTTTCCACCCCTACAAAAAAAAGAGATAAAAGTGGTTCAACAAATTAGATAAGCTATATCTTAAAATTTACGCACATGGAGAGATATAATTTTAAAGAAGTAGAAAGTAAGTGGCAAAAATTCTGGGATGATAACCAAACATTCACTTCAAAAGTAGAACCAAACAAAAAAAAATTTTATTGTTTAGAAATGTTTCCTTATCCATCTGGCAAAATCCACATGGGTCATGTAAGAAATTATACTATTGGTGATGTTTTAGCACGTTATAAACTTCTTAAAAATTTTAATGTTTTGCACCCAATGGGGTGGGATTCATTCGGTATGCCTGCAGAAAATGCTGCTAAACAAAATAATCTTAACCCAAAGGCATGGACTGAAAGCAATATTGAGTCTATGAAGTCAGAACTTAAATTATTGGGACTTTCTGTAGATTGGGAAAGAGAAATTTCGACTTGCTCCTCAGACTATTATAGACATCAGCAAAAGTTATTTTTAGATTTGTACGATAAAGGTTTAGTATACAGAAAAGAAAGTTATGTTAATTGGGATCCTGTAGACAAGACTGTTCTAGCAAATGAACAAGTTATAGATGGCAGGGGATGGAGATCTGGAGAAGTAGTTGAGAGGAAAAAATTAAATCAATGGTTCTTTAAAATTTCTCAATTTTCTAAAGAGTTACTAGATGGCCTGACTGCTCTTGATGAATGGCCAGAAAAAGTAAAAACAATGCAAAAAAATTGGATAGGAAAATCATATGGATGTGAGATAAATTTTAAAATTGAGGGTTTGGATGATGTTGATGCAATTAAATGTTACACCACAAGACCTGATACCCTTTTTGGTTTTAGTTTTCTGGCCCTATCTGTTGATCATCCAATATCAAAATATTATACAAATGATAAAGGTTTTGAAAAATTTAAAAAAGAATGTTCTAAAACTGGAACTACAGAAGAGTCGATCGCCAATGCAACCAAAATAGGATTTAAGACTAATCTTCTAGCTATTAACCCGCTGGACTCAAAAAATAAAGTTCCTGTATATTTTGCAAATTTTGTATTGATGGATTATGGGTTTGGTGCAGTTTTTGGATGTCCAGCTCACGATCAAAGAGATTTTGATTTCGCAAAAAAATATAAATTAGAGATTAAAACTGTAGTTAAACCAGTTGATCAAAATGAAGATTTTATAGTTAAGGATGAGGCATACTCTGGACCCGGAACATTAATTAATTCGAGATTTTTAAATGGCTTAAGTGCACCAGACCAATCAATTAATAAGACAATCAAATTTTTAGAAGAAAATAAATTAGGAAAAGGAAAGATCAACTACAGACTAAAAGATTGGGGAATCTCCCGTCAAAGATATTGGGGTTGCCCCATACCTATTGCATATGATGAGGATAACAAAATTATTAAAATACCTGAAAACCAATTACCAGTTAAATTACCAGAAAATATAGATTTTAATGCATCAGGAAATCCTTTAGATACTCACAAACAATGGAGAGAAATTGACATCGATGGCAAAAAATATTTTAGAGAAACAGATACACTAGATACTTTTGTCGACTCATCTTGGTACTATTTAAGATTTTGTTCTCCCAAAGAAGAAAGGAGGCCTTTTAATAAATCTGAAATAGATTATTGGATGCCGGTTGACCAATATATTGGTGGGGTTGAACATGCAATTCTTCATCTTTTATATTCTAGATTTTTTAGTCGAGCAGTGAGTAAAGATAATGAAGAAATTAAAATTAAAGAACCATTTAAAGGATTATTTACTCAAGGAATGGTTTGTCACGAAACATATAAAAATGAAAAAGATGAATGGTTAAGTCCTGATGAGGTGATCTCTGAAAATGGAAGAGATTTTTATGAGAGAAAAAGTAAAAATAAAAAAGTGAAAGTTGGTCCTTCTGAATCGATGTCTAAATCAAAAAAAAACACTATTAATCCTCAAGACATAATAAATCAATATGGAGCAGATGCAGTAAGATTTTTTATTCTTGCGGATAGCCCACCAGAAAGAGATATCCAATGGTCTGAGGAAGGTATGAAATCCTCTTATAAATATATTCAAAAGTTTTGGACCTTAAGTGAACAAATTCTAGAACTAATTAAAAAAGACTCTAAAGAAAATAATAAAGAATTAGATGTTTTTACAAATCAATCAATTAGTAAAATTGATCAAGCGTTAGAGAAATTTAGATACAACGTAATTATCGCAACTTACCATGAGATTTATACTTATCTAAAAAAATTAGTGGAAGGTAAAAAAAATTATATAAATTTAAAAAATAATTTTGAGAAAATTATTTCTGTTATGCTTCCAGTTGTTCCACATTTAGGTAGCGAATGTTTAGAGAAATTAAATGTTAATAAGGATGTAAAATGGCCTACAACTGAAAACATACACTTAATAGATAAAAATAATGATATTGTAATTCAAATTAATGGGAAAAAGAGGGGTATTATTTCAATTGATAAAGCATTTACTGAAAAAGATATTATTGACGAAATTAGTAAAAAACAATTAATTGATAAATATTTAAATAGCGGGAAGCTGATAAAAATAATATACGTAAAAAATAGAGTCATTAATTATTTAATCAAATAATGAAAAAAATTTTATTAATATTTCTAATTCTTTTATCTCAGTGTGGTTATCAACCCATTTATTTAGGCAAAGATTTGGATAACAGAGAATTTAGTAAAATTACTTTTAATGGTGATAAAGAAATCAATAAGAAAATTACTTCTTCACTTTCTTTTAAAGAAAATACACTTGATAATGATTTAAATGAATTGATTTTAGGAAGCACATATAAAATTATTGAAACTAAAAAAAGTTCTAGTGGAGAAATTGAATCTTACAAATCTATAATAGTGTGTAATATAATTATAAAAAAACAAGAACAAGTTTCTAAAAATAAAATCTTCTCAAAAGAATTATCTTATAACACCAAAAGTAATAAATTTGATTTGGTTCAATACCAAAATAAAATCAAAAACGATTTGGTAAACAAAATTATTGAAGATATAATTTTATACCTAAATATATAAAGTGATTATTAAGTTCTATGATTTAAATAAAAATTTAAAAAAAAATATTAATTTTTATTTAATGTATGGAGAAAATACAGGTTTAATAGAAGAAACTATAGACAAAGTAATAAAACCAAATTTTTCTAAAAACATTTATATTTATGAGGAAACTGAAATACTTGCTGATATTAACAAGTTTGAGGAAGGAATTTTAAATAAATCTTTTTTCGAGAGTGATAAGCTTATCATAATAAATAGGGTATCAGACAAGATTTTAAACATAATTGAAGAGATTATTGAAAGAAACGTTGATGATTTAAAAATAATTCTTAAATCAGGCATTTTAGAGAGAAAATCAAAACTAAGGAACTTTTTTGAGAAAAATACTAATACAATTATAGTACCATTTTATGAAGAAACTAATCAGTCTCTAATCACATTCACTCAAAACTATTTATTAAAAAAAAAAATAAAAATTTCTACAGAGAATATCAATTTAATTATTGAAAAGTCAAAATTGAATCGAATAAATTTAAAATTAGAGTTAGATAAAATATCAAATTTTTATTTAAATAAAAAAACAATAAATGCTGAAGATATTTTTAAATTAACAAATTCATCAGAAAGTTTAAATATTTCTGAGTTAACTGATATGTGTTTATCCAAAAACAGAAAAAAAACTATTAACATTTTAAATGATAATACACTTGCAATTGAAGATAATATAATAATTATAAAAAACTTTTTATATAAATTAAAAAGACTTAAAAAATTAAAGAAAAATTTAGAAATGAACAATAATATTGAAACTACCTTAACATCTTATAAACCACCAATATTTTGGAAAGATAAAAATTTGATTAAGCAGCAGCTACAATCGTTTTCTTCAGAAAAATTAGATGAATTAATTAAAGAAGTAAATAATTTAGAAAGTTTAGTCAAAAGGAATTCTCAAATATCTAATTTACTAGTTAGCAATTTCATTATTGAAACATTGAACTTCACTAATAATGAGATTTAATTATCTCAATTAATTTATTTAATTGATCTAATTCTTTATAGGAAAAAGTAATTGTTCCTTTATTTCTTTTGTTATTTTTTATGGAAACACTTAGACCTATTTTATCAGAGATAGAATTTTCTAAATCTTTTAAATTTGCGTCTTTCGATACACCAAATTTAGTTTTTTTATTTTTAAATATTTTTACAAAATTTTCAGTTTGTCTTACGGATAATTTCTTATCAATAATTTTTTTAGCAACAAATAAGGCATTTTCTAACCCAACCAAAATTTTGGCATGTCCAGATGTGATTTTTTTATCTTCAATCAATTTAATTACATCAGCTGGTAATGATAATAATCTAAGGCAATTCGTTATATAACTTCTGCTTTTTCCAATAAATTTAGATACTTTTTCTTGATCATAATTAAAATCATCAATTAGCCTTTTATATCCCAGTGCTTCTTCTAAGGGATTTAGATCATGTCTTTGAACATTTTCAACAATTGCAAACTCCAAGGATTTTAAATCATCTGCGTCTATAATCACAACTGGCACATTATGAAGCCCAGCTTTTTTGGCAGCTAGCCATCTTCTCTCACCGGCAATAATTTCAAACTTGTTTTGGTCACCACCTACTTGTCTTACTATAATTGGTTGAATAATACCTCTTTCAATAATAGAGTTAGTAAGGTCTCTTAAGTTTTCGTCATCAAAATTCTTTCGTGGTTGATACTTGTTGGGAACTAAATCAGATATAGGAATCTGATTTTTTTTTTCTGATACTTTAGTTTCTCCTATTAATGACGATAAACCTCTTCCAAGTCCTTTTTTTATTTTATCCATTAAGCTGCACTTCCTATAGTTGACTCTTGATTTATAAATTCATCTGTGAAACTAAAGTATGATTTGCTACCAGAGCAGGATTTATCATAAATTAAAACTGGCATACCATGTGATGGTGCCTCTGATAGTCGTACATTTCTTGGAATTACTGTTGAGTAAACTTTTTCTCTAAAATATTCCCTAGCTTCTTGCTCAACTTGGGATGAGAGTTTATTTCTTTTATCATACATCGTTAAAAGTATCCCCCTGATTTCTAAATCTGGATTTAAACTCACTTTAATTCTTTCGATAGTCTTCATCAATTGAGTTAGGCCTTCAAGAGCGAAAAATTCTGTTTGTAGAGGAACCAAAAGTGAGCTTGAACTTACTAAGGCCATTACTGTTAATAAGCTTAATGAGGGCGGACAATCTACTAAAACATAATCATAGGATCCTCTAGAATTGTTTAAATATGCGCTTAATTTTGCCTTTAATATAAATGCTCTATTACTATCATCAGCCGTCTCAACCTCTAATCCGGACAAATCTACGTTAGAAGTTACGATATCTAAATTTTCAAAATTAGTTTTTTTAATTACTTCCTTAATTTCCTTTGTTCCATTAAGCACTCCATAAATGGTATTGTCTGAGTTATCCATATTTGATAAGCCAAGGCCTGTAGTTGCATTACCTTGAGGATCTAGGTCAATAACTAAAATTTTTTTTTTTAATTTGGATAATCCTGCAGCTAAATTTATTACCGTAGTTGTTTTACCTACTCCACCCTTTTGATTTATGATTGAAATAATTTGCATTCAGTTTTTTTTTCTGATTTTTTTTATATTTAACAAAAATGAATCTTCATTTGTTAAACTTTTTTTTTCTGAATATTCTAATTCCCAATCTTTTTTTGATTCTTCAAATATTTTTTTTCCGTTCTTACCCATAAAGAAAATTAAATTTTTGTATTTGGAAAAATTTTCATAAACTAAGTCTAAAACTATGGGCATTGGTTTAAATGCTCGTGACATAATCGTTCCTGTTTCTAAATTTTTTATTTCAAAAATATTTTTTTTAAAGACTTTTGTATTTAAATTTAATTTTTTTGAAACTTCTTCTAGAAAATGACTTTTATGATAGCTTTTTTCATACAAATGAACATTAATGTTCCTTTTCATATTTTTAAGCATAATAGCTATAATTATTCCCGGAAAACCTCCTCCTGATCCTAAATCTATAGTTGTATTGCTTTTTAAATCAACAAAATCAATGATTTGTGCCGAATCTATTATATGTCTCTCAATAATTGAACTTTTTGAGGCTGTTTTTTTGCTTATTATGTTTATTTTTTCATTTTTTTTTAATATGAGGGATATATAGTTTTCAAAGTCTAAAAATGTTTCACGTGAAACTTTTAAACCAATTAGTC
>MDSV01084868.1_pt1 | contig 11272 bp, 12 predicted proteins | sample 810851 | NCBI WGS metagenome assembly MDSV01 (sample SAMN05326640, study PRJNA326480) | marine metagenome | isolation source: seawater | place: Atlantic Ocean: North East | collected 2012 | reverse complement strand
TCACATCTATTAAGTGAAATAGCAAACGCTTTTGCTTCTACCAATCCATCAATAGCTTGATTGTGAATATAATTAATAATAAGGTTCATTTTTTTTGCCTCCGCTTTGATTTTTTTATCTAAAACATTCCTTGGGATGCTCTGGTCAACTATAATTATTTGATCAGGTAGTCTCGTTTGCTTCAGAATTGCTTTAAATGATCTTAATAGCTCACTGGGTCTGTTTTTTGTTGGTATTACGACAGAAAAAGTCATTTTATTTTTTTTAATTTTAAAACTTGATCATAATTAATAGGACTAAAAAATTGCTTTACATGCTCAATTAATTTGATCTGGTTGCTAATAAGTTCATTATGTGATATTTTTTCTAAAATTTCAATGTCCTCCGGTTTAGATAAATTGATTTTTTTATTTTCAAATTCAAAAAGAGGATCAATTGAAATTTCTTCAGATCTTGAAAAATAAATTGGAATTAGACCATATAAAACTGCTTTTATAATTGTCGTTGATCCTCTATAAATTGCAAATTGTGATCTTTTAAAATCATCTTCTAATGAAAACTTTGAAATTTCTAAGTTTGGAATTTCCCGATTTAGTTTAGGACACTTCTTTAATACTTTGTTTATCCTGGTTATGGGGTGAAATCGAATAATGAATTTATAATTTTGATATTTGATAGCTAAACTTATAAAAAATTCTACCATTGGGATACATTCAACCAAGTCTCCTTCAGGAAGTAATAAAAAGGTTTTTCTATGTTTTGAATTGACGGCTAAGTTTTTTAACACGCTATTGCCTCCTCTTTTACTCCCAAAAAGTATCAATCTTTTATCTGGTAGGTAATTTATTTTTTTAAATTGTTTAAATCCATGTTCACCTGAACATAAAATATAATCAGGTTCAAAAGATTTTTCTAATTTTCTCCTTATTGAATGTTGTTTTCTAAAAATAATTGAATGTTGATAACCAATACATTTAACTTTTGAATTTATTCTTCTGGCAAAACCAAAAATTAATCTTTCCCAAGCATGCCCCTCATAAGTTGTAAAAATAAACTCAACATTGTTTTTTCGAATAAAATTGCTCACCATAATTGCCAATCTGTAATTATTAAATGTGCTGCTAAATAAAGAAGCAATTGAAGCATAGTATTTTATTCTCTTCTCAAAGTTATTTTTTGATCTAATCTTTAAAATCTTAATTGCTTCCTTAATTAATTGTATTCTTATTTTTAATTCTAAAAATATTGGAAGGTATCTAGGAAGTAACTTTGAGCAAACATTTTTATTCCACTTATTTGTTACCGAATTCGAGCTAAGATTTGTGAAATTTATATATAAATTTAAACTTGATTCTTTACTACGACTGATTTTTTTTGGTAGCTTGTAAAAATAAAAATCATTTTTATGCTGAATAAATTCTTCATTTAAAAAATGAGTTATAAAAATTTCGCTGTAATTATTTTGATCTCTTTTAAGAACATCCCTTAAAAAATAAATTCTATAAATAGCATCTAAAAACTTTAAAATTCCAACAATTATAATTTTCAAAAAACTAATTAAAATGAAGAAATAAAACTTAAAGCTGTTTTTATAAAATATTGGTTTATAGATATTTAAAAAAATAGGGTGCTCCCTAATTACATTCAGAAGTGAATTAGCGTTTCTAGTAAACGATACAGGCTCTTTTTTAAGAATACTATCACATACTTTACACAAATGATTATATTGTGTTTCGGTGATCCCTTTCATTTAAGTAAAGTTGAAATTTAAAACTTTTGTCAATAAACTTTTCTGTTCTTTATTTTTTTGAATATAGTCCCAAACTAAATCAACTTCATAAGGTTCGTTTATACTTGGTTGGCTAAATCCGAATGGTATAGATCGTATTGAATATCCGTTTTCAATTATTCTCATTTGTTCTATCGACTCCATATCTTCGACAAGGGTTGAATTCAAATCAACAAGTTTCATTAAAAAATCCTTTTTAAATGCTATAAGACCCAAAATTTTACGAATCCTTTTAGGATTCAATATAGATTCCATTTCTGAATTTTTCTTTCTAAAACAATACAAAATTTTATTTTCATAAATAGCAGCCTTAACAATAGATTTTTTGTAAAATTCTTCTTTACTATCGATTGGTCCAGTAGCATTCCAAGCAATAGAGGAATTGTCCTCTCTGACTGTACTAATCATTTTATCTAAATACCTTGGTAATACTAATGGTTCATCTCCCTGTACCAAAATTACGTTCATACAATCTAAATTTCTTACAGCTTCAGCAACTCTACTAGTTCCATTTTTGTGATTTTTGCTTGTCATTAAAACTTTAGCCCCAAAGCTTTCTAAAACGTCTCTTATTTCTTTATCACAAGTAGCTATATAAACATCTTTAACTTTTTCAGCCATTAGGGCTCTTCTTCTGACATGTTCAATCATAGGTAGCCCTTTTAAATCAAGCAAAATCTTATTTGGAAAACGTTTTGAATTCAACCTTGCTGGAATTACTACTATATCTTTCATTTAATTAATGAGGTAAAACTCCACAATCAACATTGATGCATTGCCCAGTAATTGCACTTGCTTTTTCTGAGGCTAAAAAAACACACATTTCTCCTATTTCCGCAATAGTTGGCATTCGTAATAGTGCAGAGTTAGCTTTTGTAAAATCAGCTATAAATTTTGAAGGATTTTGTTTTCCGGGCGCATGTTCCATTTTTAAAGCTTTATTTAACCCTTCGGTAGCTATTAACACAGGACACACCGCATTGACTCTAATATTCCTTGGCCCTAATTCTTTCGCTAAAGACTGAGTTAGTCCGTTCATCCCAAATTTTGAAGCTACATAAGCTGAATTATTACTCGATCCCCTTTTTCCAGCTAGGCTAGAAATATTAATTATTGATGAACCTGAATTCATAACTCGGGATGCAACTTTAGACCCCCAAAAAGCTCCCTTTAGATTTGTGTCTAAAATATCGCTAAGGAATTCATTGTCTATCTTATCTATTGGCCTCCATTGAGAATATCCTGCATTATTCACATAAACGTCTACCATTCCGAATTTATCCATTGCGATATTCATTAAGTTTTCATGTGATTTTTCTTCACGAACATCAGTAAAAACAAACTGTATTTTATTTTTATCAAGACCAACAAAATCTATTTTTTTTCGAGCACCTATAAAAACAAAATATCCTGCTTCAATAAAAGATTTTGTGATTCCAAAGCCAATACCTCTATTGCCACCAGTAACTATTGCGATTTTCTTTTTTTCCATATTTTAAACTGTCATACAAGAAAAACCTCCATCAACCGTAATTTCGGCACCCGTTACAAAGTTAGAGGCATCCGAAGCCAACCAAAATACAGCACCCACCAGTTCACTAGGTTTTCCATACCTTCGCATTGGAGTGTGGTTTAATATACTTTTCTTTCGATCTTCATCTATAAAATTTTCTAGATTCCATTTAGTCGGGAAAAACCCTGGACGTATCGCATTTACTCTAACCCCTTTTGTAGCCCACTCTCTAGCTAGGTTTTGCGTTAAGTTTTTAATTGCAGCTTTTGCAGCTGAATAGGTGAATGCTCTAGAGAGTGGTGGCCCAGCAGATGCTGAAGAAATATTTATAATGTTCCCTGTACCTTGTTCGATCATGTGTGCACCATATACTTGACATCCAAGAAAAGTTCCTTTTATTTGAGAATCCATAATAGAATTCCACTCTTTTTCAGAAATCTCTAAGTAAGGTGTGGATCCATTAATTCCAGCACCATTAATAATTACATCTAATTTCCCAAATTTGTCTAAAATTGAATTTAAAACAAACTTATGTTCTTCCTTTTCTGCTACATCTAATGGCAGGGACAATGTATTCTTAAATCCCAATTTGTTGATTTCGTTTTCAACTTTTTTTGCTTTCTCTTCACGAATATCAATAATAATCACACTACAACCAGCATTTGCAAGGGATTTCGCCATTTCACTGCATAAATATCCACCTCCGCCTATAACTCCTACAACTTTCCCTTTTAAATTAAATAGTCTTTCTATATACATAAATCTAAATTAACGCATTGAACTAATAATTTTTTTCATTTTTTCGGCCCACTTCCATAAAACGAATAAATCAGAGCCTAAAATTGCATATGTATAACCCAAATCAAATAATTCTTTAATGTTTTGTTTGTCTGGGTCACTAATTTGTGTTCCACAGCTTTTCCTAAATTTTTCACAAGATTTTATAACCTTTTTGGAGGCATCTATTACTTTTTGATGATTTAATTGCCCTGGAACCCCTAGAGATCCTGATATGTCATAGGGGCCTACCATTACGGCATCCACTTCATCAAAAGATAACAACTCATCTATATTTTCAACTGCTTCAATTGATTCTACCTGGATTATTAATGAAGATGTTTCATTCCAATCTTTTACATATGATTGAAAATCAAATCCATATCCTTGTGCACGACTTACGCCATAGCTTCTATTTCCAATTGGAGGATATTTCACATCATTTATAATTTTTTTTATTTGTTCTGCGGTATTGACCATTTGAAATAAAATTCCGTCTGCTCCAGACTCCAATAAGGGCTTAACATAATCATTTGAGTGAGATACTGGTCTAGGTAAACAGGGAACATTTTCAGATTGACATGCTGCAATTATACGTTGGGCTTCTGCTAAATTGATTGTAGAATGTTCCATATCAATTGCAATAAAATCAAAGCCTACTTTGGAAAAAGTTTCAGTAATAGATGGGTGAGAGTACGACACCCATGATGCGAAAAGTTTTTCTCTATTACGTAGTGATTCTTTTAATTTTTTTTGCCTTTGGATTTGATTAACCATTTAATTTTTTTTATCAAGTTAAATTTTTTTCATTGAGTAATATAAATATGAAATTATTTAAAATTATCCTTCAATAAGTCTTTTTACTGCAGGATGAAGATGTAATAAGCCAACCAACTTTTTATATTTATTTACAACTGGTAGATCCCATATTTGTTTTTTCCCCATTAATCTAACTATTTTTTTTAGATCATCTTCGGGATCACAAATTATGGGGTTTAAATTTGCGTGAATTAAAGCATCATCAACAAAAAGTGCCGAAAAAGGTTTTTGAACTTTTAATAGTTTTCTTCTTAAGTCACCATCTGTAATTAAACCCAACAATTCTTGATTTTGGCCAACTATACATACTAAACCTAAGTTGGCATTACCCATTTCAGTCAAAGCCTCTTTTAAAATTGTCTTTTTATCTATAATTGGAAAAGATCCAATCTCAATCATTATATCTTTTACTTTCATACTAATCGTTGGTGGGGTGAACATTATCTGGTCCCAGCTCTTTAAAAAGAGATATCCTGACTTCATCAACTTTTTTTGCTTGGTATAAAATATTTCTCAAGTATTTAATATCCAAAACTGTGTTTGCATCAGAAAGAGCCCCTGCTGGGTTATCGTGAGTTTCCATAAATAGAAGATTAATACCATTTGCAACTGCGGACCTAACTAAATACGGAATAAATTCTCTTTGCCCGCCAGAAATGTTACCCATAGAAGTGGGTAATTGAACTGAGTGAGTGGCATCATAGCACACTGGGTAACCTGTATAGCTCATAATTGGGAAACATGTCATATCATTTACCAACATGTTGTATCCCATAAAAGTTCCTCTGTCGGCAAGTATTATTTGGTTATTTCCAAAAGACTCTAATTTCCTACACGAATTTTTCATATTCCATGGGCTCATAAACTGCCCCTTTTTTAAGAGTATTGGCCTTTTTGTTTTAGCAGCTGCTTTTAGTATTGACGTTTGTCTACAAAGATATGCAGGTACCTGCACCATATCACAAACTTTACCTGTTTCAATGGCCCACGAAGGATCAGAAAAATCAGAAACAACAGGTACAGCAAATGAATCTCTAATTTCTGATAAAATTTTTAACCCATTATCTATTCCTATACCATGAAAACTTTTTGGAGAGGAACGACAATCTTTATCATAGCAAGATTTATAAATCCATGGAATTTTTAACTCATGACAAATTTTAGAGATTTTTTCAGCCATAAATAATGCATGATCTCTACTCTCTATTGCACAGGGTCCGCCAACAAAAGCAAGTGGGTATTCACCTCCAATATGAACCTTTTTTACTTTTCCATATCCAATTGAGACAATTTTTTGATTCATATATTTTTAATTATCCATGAAAAACATCAAAAGATGTATTCATTAATTTGAAAACAACTGGTCGAGCTAAATATAGTCTACTTTCTATAATTAAATTAGTTTTTAATCCTTTTTTATCAACACTTCTAATATGTTTAAAGAATCCTCCTGGAGGAATATTTAGTATTGTTTTATCTTTACCTGAAGAACTAATTTCAATCACTTTAAACTTTTGTATAACATTAGTTGAATTAACTAAGTAAAACTCATAAACAAAATTCGAATTTAATGAATATTGTAAAATATATTTTTTTTTAAAAAAACTGTAGTTACCTAAAAGTTGATACTTATTACTTATTTTGGATTTAGCGATTGCATCTAAATTGCCATGAACAAAACCCTTGATCGATCCTTTTTTTAAATTCTTATAACCAATATATCCCCTTTCAGTTAGATAGCTTTTGTGATTTGTTAATCCAAAATTTATTTTTGGGTGGAAAACTGCAAATAAGCAATCTTTTTTTACACCTATTTTTTTAGCTAAACTACCTACTGAAATAGTTGTTTTGATTTTTTTTGGTAAACTGAATTTATATTCCCCTAAATGTCTTCCTTTTTTGGAAAAAAAGAAAAAAACGACTTTCATCCTTTTAATTTTATTTTCAGGGTAAATAAGGTTATTAAGTTGCAGGCATTCAAAACTAGTTTCCCAATTATCCTCATGCCTTAGAACAAATAAGTCACTAATGGTGGACTCCTCTTTTGGAATTTTTGTTATTAAAACTGCCTTATGAGAGAAAATTTCCAAATAACGTGGAGAAACGTTTTTTTTAATCAAATATTTAAGATTATCTAAATTGCTCATTTTTGGAGAATTTTAAACCAGCTATTTTTAATTTCACTTTGTAATTTAAATCTTTCTCCATGGACTGCAAAACTTGCTGGAGGGTGTGTATGCTCAAGAGATATCATATCGGATTTTTCACTTATTCCTAATCCAAAAGGTATTCCAGCCATATTTCTGCAGACAAAAACTGGCAATTCATCTTGTGAAAATTCATATTGGTCTAGATTGATTATATTGCAATTGTTACTTACTACTTTAAAGCTGTCAATAAATTTTTTTGTCTTTGCTTCATATATTTCGATCTCGCTACTGCGGAAATTTGGATATTTTTCAAGATTAATAAATAAAAAATAATTTTCAACATTATTATATTGGATAAATGGGTGAAAAGTTAGTAAACTAGCGTTTAATGGAAAAGGATTGATTTCTCCTTGATAGCTTGCTTGTGTTTGATTATTTTTAAAACCTACTGTAGCTCTCCATTCAGGAACTTTACTATATTTAATTTCATGTAAAGGGAGTTGGTCTAATCTTTCTTCCAAAGGAGTTTTTCTAAATTGCAACAAAATCAATGGATATTTTCCTGGTTCTAATTCGCCTTCCCCATAAATATCTTCATAGTTGAAATTTTTTGATCCTCCTGTTTTTACTTTTCCTAAATCTTTTGAAATCCATTTATCGCCGTTGGAATATAGCGACCAGAGTGATTTTTCGTTTTTCTCAATTGATTCCCAATTGTTGGGAGCAAAATTGTGGATTGTACAAAATCCTAAAGCTTTTTTTATATTTAGTAATGGAAAAAATGCCATAAAATTATTTCTTAAAAATTGTTCGTAACCACCATGAAGGTATTTCTTGTTTTATATGAGCATCGAAGTCTATTATAGCATTGACTTCAAGATCATTCTCTAAGATATCTTTTAATTTATTTCTTTCGGGATGGTAAAAATTGATTTTTTTTCTATTTAAAAAGGCACGAATTCTCTTTAAAAAAGTTAATGTTTTACTTTTTAGACTTTTTATCGGTGTCCCGTAATAGGAAATATTTATTTTGCAAACTCTTAATTTTTTTAATAAAGCAATCATTGGTTTTTTATCAAAAAAAAGCAGATGGGGTTCATCTATTTTTTTATGTTCCCAGTCATTGCACGGAACTTCGATGAAGGCAAAGGCTCCCTTTTTCATAATTTTAATAAATTTAGATAAAAATATTTTAGGATCTGTAACATGTTCTAAAACATGAGAAATAACCAAAAAATCAAACTTATAAGAAGCATCAATTATCTGCTTTTCATTTAAAATTATTGCTCCTAAATTCTTTAGAATGGGAATACAACTTTTATCAGACTCCAAAACAAAATATTCAGTATTAGGAAAATGATCAATCCATTTTTCTAAAAAAGCACCAGGACCTGGACCTACTTCTAAAAGTCTTATTTTCCTTGAAAGATTAAACTTGATATTTTCTTTAATAAAGTTAATACGTGTCATCGCTATACCAGTGAAAAATGCATTTTCAATCTTATTTCTATTTAAACCTCCATGCGCCTTGTTATGATAAGATCTGTTATAATTATCTAAAATTTTTTCTTCAGGCATTGGGAATGCAAATTGAAGCCCACAATCTAAACATAGGTGTCTGCTTAAATTTTGGAAATGCAAGCTTTTAGATCTGTATTTAGCCTGGTATTCTATGTTTTTTGATTCGCACACAGGACACAAAGATTTTTTTGATGATTTTAGCATAAGTTTACTTTTTAAGACCAATCTTCCGAGATATTTTCTTTGCTGGAACTCCTCCAAATATAGCGTTAGGAGGCACGTCCTTGGTAACTACAGAGCCAGCGGCAATTATAGACCCACTTCCTATTTTGACATTTTTTAAAATCACACAATTTGCTCCTATCCAGACATTATCTCCAATTATTATGTCTCCAAATAAATGGCCCTGCTCGTTTATGTTTAAATCAGTCCTGCCGTATTTGTGATTTGCTGTCCTAAATACAACATTTGGTCCAACTAGAACGTTGTCTCCAATTTTGATTTTTCCCCCTATAGAAGAGTTTATGTGAACATTATTATTAGCTGAAAAATTTCTTCCGATATTTATTTTACCTCCTAAAGAGTTAATGTATGCTCCTTTACCAAAACTAGCATTTTCGTTAAATGTAATATCTTTTGACGAAACAATTTCAGAGTGAATACCAATTGATATATTTTTTTTATATCTCCATCTGTAGCGATACCATATCATTCTGGAAAAAGTTCCAATTTTACCTGGTAAGTATCCAATAATGGTTTCAAACCAAATTCTTGTTTCTTTTAGAAGTATCATTAATAATTTCATCCGGATTGTCCATTAATTTTGTTAACAGCATTAATAGCCCATGTTTTTAGATCTTTCTTGGAAGATAGTAACTCTATATCTCTTTTTGCTTCATCAAATTGACTAACTTTTTTTGACGGATCGTAATATATTGAAAATTTATGTTTAAAGTTTCCAACCACACCGGTTGAAGTAAATGGAAATGATATAACTATATTAGACTCCTCAATTAAATAGAAAGCAGAGATATCACCATCCAAAACGCAAAAGTTTTTAAGTTTTTTTAATTCATTTATGTATGAAAAATATGAATCCGATTCAAAAATAGAAGATCTATTTCTTTTAGGTTTATAATAGAAATAAACTTCAAAAGGGTTAAATGAATCCAAAATATCTTTTAAAAATTTAATGTGAATATCTGGTTCATTTAAACCCATTTCGTTTGAAGTTGAAAACCCAAAATGTGTACCTACTCTGAAAGGCGGTGAATCAAATATTGATATTTTAATTTTTTTAGTTTTATTGATACTTTTACTAATTGTAGAAAAAGGTATGGGCCCAACTATTTTTGATTTGATTTTGAAATTAAAGCTTTTTTCAAAGAGCTTTTTTTGATGATAATCCCAGAACCACATTTCAGGCCAATTCATTAATGCTACATATTCTGAATTTTTTTCTTCCCCACTTGGGGGGGTTAAAGTGTCACTAGTTGAATAAAAATAAGATATTATTTGAGAGCCTTTAACTTCAGCCAAGTATGTCCATATTGGCCTATAGAATGTCATTGAATTATAGAAGAGAAATTTTCTTTGAAATTTTTCATTATGCTTTGTGCAAAAATTAAATCTGTGTTCCTCAAGTAATTCATGAGCCATTAAACCTTTCCACCACCTACCCGCCAATAATTCAAAAAAAAGTTTAAGTAAAAGAAACAATGAGCTTAAAGAATATAAAAAAATGTTTTTCGGAAGAGGTATTGGACCATCTATATATTCAATAGAATACTCTTTATAATTTGATTTGTGTTCTCCCTCAACATTATGAAAAATTTTCTTTTCTATTGGTTTAAATCTTTCCAAATACCAAGTAATTATATCGTAAGATTTATTGTTTGGAGAAGATGCCGGTAAATTGTTTTTACTTAATTTATCAAAATATATAAAAGGTTGATCATACTTATTTTTAAAAACTTTTTTATGTGGCTTTATGATAAATACAATCAATCTAAAAGCCGCCCTAAACCACATCAAAAAGTTAACTGCCCAAAAAGAAATTTTTGTCCAAAATATAGACACTTCAATTCCTTCTTCTTTAAAAACTTTTATATGTTTAGTGTGGATAGGAAAAAATTTTATTGACTTCCCACTACCCAAAGAAAGTAAAATTGCTGATTCCATTCTAAAATAACCAAATAAGTTCAAATAATATTGACGAGTTGCTAATTCAAAATCGTAAAGATTTGTGCTAGATTTGATAGGGAATTTAATATTTTCCAATTTTTGTCGAAGAGACCTAATTTTTTTAAATTTCTTCTGCTGATATAATTCAATATATGCCTCTTTTCTAAGTTCAAGATTTTTTTTTCTTTTTAAAGCAAATAAAAAATTCAACATCTGATCATTTGATATTTAAAATACAATTGACTGGGGTACCATCAGTTTTTTCAATTGGAAATTGTGTTAAAATCATTTTTCCGTAGTTTGTGTTTGAACTAATTTCACCCAATTTCATGTCTTCAATTATTAAAATTGGCGGCTTTGAAACCAAGAATGCTTGGTGAGCTTTCTTCCCCATCTCTCTGTTTTTGACTGAGGTTAGTGAAATTGTGTCAATTCCAAAAGCTTTTATGGATGGAAATCTTTTTCTTAGGAAATCAGCAATTTGGTAATCATATCCAGGATTGTTTTCCCAATAGATGT
>MDSV01028153.1_pt1 | contig 11272 bp, 10 predicted proteins | sample 810851 | NCBI WGS metagenome assembly MDSV01 (sample SAMN05326640, study PRJNA326480) | marine metagenome | isolation source: seawater | place: Atlantic Ocean: North East | collected 2012 | reverse complement strand
TTAGCTTAGTGACCTTTTCTTTCATCCGTGGCGGAGTCTCCGGCAAAAAAAGAGAATAGATCGACAGAAAAAATAAAGTAGAAACACCTATCCACATGGGATATACTGTGTTTTCAATAGCCAAAGTGCCTACCAAAAGCCCTGCCACAATCCAGCCTATCGTTCCGAACAAGCGAATCTTAGGAAAATTGATACTTGGATGGGACAAATGATGAAAACACACGGAATTAGATAACGAAACCGTAGGCATGTAACAAGACATAGTAACGAGCAATGAAGAAAAAAAAGTATTCGGATGCGTTTGAGTAGAGGTCCAAAACAATGCACCACCACAACAAAAATAAAGGATACACAAAATTCTTTGTGCAGAAAAATAACGATCCGCGATCATACCTACAAAAATTGGAGAGAATAAGGCCGCCCATGCCGAAGCACTGAAAACATCACCAATGTTTAATCCGTCAAATCCTATTTGAGACAGAAATGTTCCCAAAGTAACATACCAGGATCCCCAAGCAAAATATTGCAAGAACATTAGAGCCGACAGTCGGATTCTAACATTATTCACCACAATTACTCCGTCTTTTTTCAGAGCAGTTTAGACCAAACATACAGATTGGGGGCAACCTAATATCTGACTTTTCAACCACGAGACGGGAGGCAATTAGATATAAAAAAAGTATGCAGGCACGGATCTACTAAACAATTGTTACAGAGTTATCGCTACTTGGCTCCTAAAATGCTTTATTCAAAATAAGGATTTTCACCAGAGGCATGATCTGTTACATCCACTACTTCTTCAACTTCAGGCACTTCTTCTTTTATCGTAGTTATAACGCCATCGCGTAATGTAACCCCCGCCATGCCACATCCCTGGCAACCACCGCCCAGTCTTACGTAAACGGTGCTGTCTTTTAGATCGACAAGACTGACTTCTCCACCGTGCGAAGCAACACCTGGATTGATCTTCTTTTCAATAACCGAATGCACTTTTTCGGCAAGTGGACTTTTTAAATGATCCGGAAGTCTTCGGGACCTTTCAATTTTAAAGCCACTTCCCATCAGGCCATCCACGTAGTCAACTTGGGCATCCTGTAAAAGACTAACACTCTCTTTATTGACAAAAACATCAAAACCTTCAAATGGGATTTGCTCATCCCCATCACTTATTTGATCTTCGGAGATGAATGCGAGTTTATAATCAACTTTAGCTGAATTACTCGACTCAGCGCCTATTCGTAAACCGCGAACAGGCTTGTCACTTTTTGCAACAAGTTCAGCAATTTTTTGTTGTGCAGCTGACGTTATATTTAGCATTATTAGACCTTTAAGTGACTTTTTAGATTTCAAGTTAAATGTAAGTCTATTGATTACATCGGCAAGGTATATCTACATTAATGACCGATAATTTTTATTCTGAGGGTTTCATATACTACCCGCTAATAATCAGCATTCTAACCTCGAGGACATAGTAATATGGAAACATTCGCACCGCTTAATCTCACAAAGGAAGCATTGTTAGAATACACTCCTGAGTGGACAGGAGAACGTGGTCCAGATGGTCGTCCCATCGTATCCGACGATATAATAGATAGAATGCGCAACGTCAGTATTACGCAAGCGTGGGGAGTCGTCCGAGGAGAAGGGTATGAACATCAGTTCGAAGGAGACTGGAAATGTACACACCCAGGTGGAACCCTTTGCGGACGAGCCTTAACTGCTATGTACATGCCACGAAGACCTATCATGCGACGCGTCATGGAAGAAAAAGGTGATCGTTTAGGTCAGGTTGGCGATCAGATTTCATGGCCTATTGATGCCCTGAAACAAGGGGATGTTTACGTAGCCGATGTTTTTGGGAAAATCGCCCAAGGTCCCGTCATAGGCGATAATTTAGCTGTAGCAATTTATGCGAATTCTGGTAATGGAGTCGTACACGATGCTGCTATTCGCGATTTAGAGGGTATAGAGGATCTAAAGGAATTCACCAGTTTCGTCCGCGGATGGGATCCGTCGTTTGCGTCACCAACTATTATGTTGACAGGTATGAATTGCCCCATTCGTATCGGAAACGCCACTTGCATGCCCGGTGATATTGTTTTAGGAAAACGGGAAGGGGTAATCTTCATTCCACCGCATTTAGCCGAAAAGGTTGTCTCAACTTCTGAGGTTATTCGACTAAGAGATATGTTCGGTAAAATGAGATTAAAGGAGGGTATTTACACTCCTGGACAAATTGATCGACGATGGTCTGAAGAAATTGAAGCCGATTTTTCTAAATGGTTAGAAGACCATATAGATGAGCTTCCCGTTCCCAAAGATGCAATTCAAGAATTACTAAAAGAGCGTACGTGGTAAGCTCACAACAACTGTTTTGCTACTGCGGCGATATAGGTTGGTTCATCATCTGGACGAAATAGAAATCGAACTCGGCCTTTTTGATCTATTAGATAAGTGTAGGTCGAATGATCAACAAAGTAATTGTCTGGAGTATCCTGATTATTGAGATCATAGTGTCCCCCGTACTGTTGGACTACGGTATCTATTTGCTCTTTTGTGCCATTCAGCCCTATAGTCTCAATTTGAAAATAAGCTAAATAGTCCCGAATCTTGTCGACCGTATCTCTCTCTGGATCTACCGAAATAAAAATTGTTCGAAAAGAATCCGGTGACAGACCTAAAAGTTCATGGACACGTGCAACCTTTGAAAGCGTGATAGGACATATATCGGGACAGTATGTATAGCCAAAAAATAGCAGTACAGGATGCCCCTGCAGTTCCGATAGAGAAAACTCTATACCATGTTGATTTGTGAGAGTAAAATCTCCGCCAATACCACCATAATCTTTTAAAGGGGGAACATTTTGAGGAAGTTCCATTACGGGCCTAGCAGGAACCAACAATTCTTCATCTTGTTTAGTTTCTACGTTACTACACCCAGAAAAAATTAAAATCAGGAAAAACAAAATTTTCGGAGGAAAACAAATATTTTCGTTTGACCTTTTACTCATAGGGCCCCTTTCGGACTGACGACTCGACCAACTGTTTAGTTCCGTCAGAAAAATGTAGCATAAGTGGTAAAGAGTCTCCTGCTTTTATAACGTCGGCGATATCCATTAACATCAAATGAAGACCCCCAGGCTGCAAATTTATTTCTTCTTCAGGCCGCAACATTAAGCTGTCTACCTTCCTCATACGCATGATTTCATCATCGTACTCCATAGAATGTATTTCCACTCGACCTACCTTTTCAGAGCTTACCCCAATAATTTCATAGACAACACTCGATCTATTGATGATTTCCATATATGCTCCCGTGATCGGATGTCCACCTGGAGGTTCACGAACCCAAGCATTTTTAACTTGAACCGAGGAAACACTCATTTCACTGCAGCCAAAGACGCTCCATACGGTAATTAACAATCCTATGTTTTTTTTTATATTTCTCATGGTTATGCATCCGGAGGCATGACCAAGTACTCACCGTCACGAGTACCATAATTCTTATCAACGATGTCTCTATAGCCAATAGCGGCTCTTCCGTTCCAGTCCCAAGCTAAACTCCCATCTTTTAGGGTGAGTTCACATAATAAACGCTCGGTTCCGACGATTCGTCCACCAAATGAATCAGCGTAACCGAAACTACCTTGCATCCGATTCAAAACTGCAACGTCTGCAACGGCCCCAACACTTAGATGACCTAACTCAGGATGCCCGATTTCAAGAGCTGGGTTCGTAGTGGAGCAACGGATTACTTCAGAGATCGGCATTCCCATGACTAAAAACTTAGACATCGTCGTTGTCATATCTAACATTCCCTGATTCATACATAGTACATGCAGATCCGTAGAAATCGAATCTGGATAAAAACCTTGCTCAATGGCAGGTACTGCATTGCGAAAGCAAAAAGATCCTGCTCCGTGTCCCACATCCAAAATCACACCCTTGGATCGAGCATCGTGTAGATAAGGTAATACTCGACCCTCACTATCAAACCAGGGTGTAGGTCCACGAAAAACGTGAGTACTAATATCACCTTTTCGAAGTTTTTCAGTTAAAAGTTGATAGTAGGGACGCTCTTTTTTAAAAAAACCAAAATCTATCATCACGCGTGTTTCAGCTAATTCTGCTGCTTCCAAACAACGATCTACAGAAGTCCAATCAGGCCCATAGTAGTGAGCAGTCTTTATTCCTACAACTATGTCCTCATTATCTTTAGCAATTTCAGCTGTTAACCTTGGATCTAAATCGTATAAATTCTGTTCGTGGGCAATATCTGTCATACCAAGGCCGCAGATATTGACAAATGCAAATAAACGCGTTTGACAGCGGTCGATTACTCGATTTCGAAAATCATCTATATTTCGCCAGCCTGCACTTCCTGTATCTACCATCGTGGTAACACCTGTCCGAAAAGAAAAGCCGTCAGGCAGGATACTATTGTCTCCAGCCCAAGCATTGCGATGTCCTGGTGTAGCGTAGGCGTGCATATGGATATCTATCAACCCAGGAGTCACATAAAGCCCAGACACGTCAATTATTTTCCGTGCTGTTTCTATCGGTAGATTTGGAGCAACCGATGCAATCAAGCCTTTATCAATAGCGACATCAAATTTTCCATCTACTTCATTTTTTGGATCTAATACGTGACCACCTTTAAGTAAGATTTCATATTTCATTTTATTCTCCTTTTCAGCCTCTGCCGATTTGAGCAGGTTCGAGAAACAAAACTCTTCACGAAGAAAAAATGTATACTACTTTTTATAGCGACTCTACCAATCTCACATTGTGTCTTATCCAACTTCCCCCAAATTTTTTTGGGTCCAACGACCATCGATTAAACGCCAAATATCTGCCGGATTCTGGTCTCGCAATTCTGGTGGCAAACGATGTTCACGCACATTATCGTAGCTTTCAAGCATACCAAATCGTACGATAGAGGCAGGGATGCCAACAGCCGTGAAACCTGGATGACCAGTAGCAGGGTATGGACCACCATGGTTCATAGCTGAAGAAACAGCTACTCCGGTAGGCATTTTATCATTTAGTAATCTTCCTACCTTCTTACGTAGGATACCGACAATCCGTTTGTACAGGGGCTCATCTTCACCATTTTGTGAACTATAGATACAACCCGTCAAATTCCCTTCAAAGTGTTTACATATTTCTACAGCCTGATCATCACTGCCTGCAACAACAAAAAGACTTTCATTACCAAAAGCCTCTGTCTGTAATTTTTCCGGATTAGCAATAAAGGTCTCTCCAGAAACCCTCAACAGAGTATTATCGAAACTGTATCCAGATCCCGTGCCTGTCTTACCACCCGTAATGACAATGGCACCTGCGTTCTGCAAGGTCGTTATACTTTCAGCCAGATTTTTTTCGACGTTCCCCGTTAACAACGTACCCACAGGGGCATCTGAGAATTTGGCGCATACAGAGTTGATAAATTGTTCCGTCTCATCTCCCTCAACAAGGACAACAAGTCCAGGGTTAGTACAGAACTGCCCAACGCCCATCAAACAAGATGTTGCAAATTCTTCCGCAATGTCTTCGCCGCGTTCTCTTAGGGCACCGGGTAAAATATAAACCGGGTTTATGCTGCTGAGTTCCATATATACCGGTTTACCTGCCCTGTCGGCTGCCTCTTTTAATACTAACCCAGCTCCCCGTGATCCAGTATAGCCAGTGGCCCCAATTTTAGGATGAGAGACAAGAAGTTTACCGACTTCATGGTCTGTGCGATAGATCAGTTGGACTGTGGAAGTTGGCATACCACTTTCCTTAATTGCTACAAAAGCCTCTTCAGCTAACATTTTAGTCGTTCCAGGATGAGAAGAGTTTCCCTTACCAATTACAGGGTTCCCAGCCGCTATGGCTGCTGCGAAATCACCTCCAGCAACACTATTAAAAGCCAAAGGAAAATTGTTAGGGCCAAAGACTGCTACACCCCCCGCCAACGATCCAAATTTTGACCTAATTCCTGTGACGGTATCTATCGTGGGTTGAGTCCATGATCGACTGCGGACCGAGGCGGCAGCTAAACGCAACTGCGAGAGAGTTCGCGGAAGCTCAACATCTTTCAAACGAGGTGATATCGGCAAACCGGACTCAACGCTAGCCATTTCACATATCTCGTCTGCACGAGACTCAATCCGGTCAGCATAACATTCAAGGAACAAAGCAATTATTTCGTCTCCAACATCAGCAATTTGTTCAGAAGCATACGACGCAGCTTCGATAGCTTCCTCAACATCCTTGGCATCACTTATCGGATAGAGCTTACCAGTTGTAGTCTTCTCTGCAGGATCTTCAGGTTCAAAAACCTTTGTAAAACTTGCCTCGCGCCATGATCCTGCTATTAAAACAGGCTCCTCACTAGCCATGTGATTCTCCTTAGAATGTTATCATGCAAATTGAAAAATTGATTTGATTAAGTAATCCTGTCTCAAAGGACAAAAGCCCGTAAACTCGCAAGATATCGTCCTTTGTCCCAGCCAGATTATTTGAAATTCATTCTGTATTGCATCAATTATGCAGGCCCGGCATTACTAAAAACACCCTGACCTTTTTGCGGATTTCTATAACCTGAGACCATTAATCCCGGGCGCCCCATGCTCTGACCAGCTATCTGGCTATTGTCTGGCGCACGATAACCGATACGAACAAGCCGTCGTGCTCTTTCGGTCTGGTTAATATGCGATCCATGTATGGTATGAATACAAAAGCATACGACATCTCCACGTTTCGCAGGCACAGCAACTGTATCACTAAGATTATACTCATCAGTTGGTAAATGTGGCGTGCATGGTCCGTCGGACGTTTGGGTTACATGTTCCAGAGCACCAGATTTATGACTGCCTGAGAGAAATCGAATCTCACCATTTTCATGGCTCGTGTCATCTAAGTGGACTAACACATCGACGTATCGCCCATCTTGATGTTGGTAAAAGGCCCAATCTTGGTGCATTGGGAATGGATGTCCTGTCTCTGGAGGTTTAATATGCATTGTAGAGTGATGCAATTCTACGTCCGGTCCAATCAATTGACTCATAGCGTTTGTTAGGCGATGATTTGAGACCGCTTTTGACCATGCCTCTGAGTAGAAATATAGATCGTGCATAGCCGTGAGCTTCGATTCTTTTTCCGTAGCTTCGTCCATATATTTTTCTCGCCAAGGTCCGCTCCACCCCTTATCAGTTACAGCCCAGTCTGAAACCAGACGGTCTAATTCAGTCTCCAACCGATCCGTCTCTTGTTGGCTAAAAACCTCCGGTATATGTAGATAACCGTTATCGTGATAGCTTTGTACTTGATCCTGATCTAACATGATTCTCCTCACAAAAAAAATTTAGTCAGCAACACTGATTGTTTTAAAAACTCGAAAGGCTTTAAGTTCAGAAATAAGAGCCATTTCTATTGAGTATATTTCGGGCTCGGTATTATAACCGTCTTTCCGAGTAATGTCCCACAAAATTTATTGGCTACCGGCGCCGTGAAGAATGCTATTATTTTATCTTAATAATGTATATTTTAACTCAGTCATTCTCAAGACAATACTTGTCCAACATTTCTTGTTTTCAATCAGGCACAGATCTATCTTTACAAAAATGAAACAGCTTAAGATATTTAAAAGGCGCCTTGTCATTATAGTGATTTCTTTGTGCTTTAGTTGTGATCGTCAGTCCCTCCCTACGGAATATGGAAATCCGACAGCGCCTGCTCGAAAAGTCGCGATATCATCCATAGAAAATAAATTCTCAGCATATCATGCATCTAATGAGCTCTTCTTTATTCATGCCCCCAAGTGGAAGAATGCCCATCAGGCTGCGGTTTCGATTACTTACGATGCTCCATGGGGCCATAATCCTGTTTTCTCACTTGCAACCGACGCTGCTATAGCCCGTGGCTTGAGTATGGATGTAGAAATAGTTAGTGAAAAATTACTTTATTATAGTCGTTTTCCAATAATCGGAAGAATGAGAAAAGAACTGATTCCCAATGGAATCGGCGTATTTGGACATGGGCATTCCCACATAGATCATGATGCGTTGGGATTTCATGATGCTTATCAGTCTTTCCGATATAATTTCAATTTAATGAGGGAATGGGGCCTCAATCCAAAAGTTTATGCCTATCCTCTCTTTGCTGGCCGAGATCGACGAACACAATCCGCTAATCGACAAGCTGGTTTTATTGCCGCTAGAGGCGGAACAGAAAATCCCGAACAGTACTATATATGCGAGACAGAGCCCTGTAATCCCGAAAGCTGGTTTAATCTACCGTCGGTAATCATGGGCACCGCGAATTCACGACATATCGCAAAACATAACGAACTCCTCCCCATACTCAACGAAACTTTAACTCGTACGGCTTGGACGATAATGACATACCATTCCATCGGTAATCGAGAGGGATGGGGCTTTTATGAATATGAAGAATTTCTCCAAGATCTTGATTTTATTAAAGCAAACGACTTTTGGTCTGGTAATTTCTCCAAAGTTGCTTCTTATGCAATCCAGCGTGCTGGCCTTCAGATTCAAATTGGGCACTATTTTGGTCGGGCGATGCCGCGCCAATTCGAAATTTATATCGGCGATGGGTTAGAAAATAGAACTTATCAAGAGCCATTGACTTTAGATTTTTATTTCAACAAGAGTCTTTCTATTCAATCCATTCGTATTCAACCATCCCCAACAGAAGGAAATACCATTTTCACTGTAGAAAATAATCAACTCCGATTACAGGTGGTTCCCAGAGAACGTCAATATACTTTGTCATTTATGTTTTGAATTAATTCAGCTTTTTTGGTGATCTTCAACGTCAATCGATATATAGTAGAAAATAAACTAGCGCCACGTCACCACATTTTAACTATTGCAGAAACCACTTGGAAGAAAAAGAGGAGCTGAATGTCAGAAGTATCACAAGAAACCCTGAAAAACTGGGTCGAACAATTTCACACGGATGGATACTTTTTTCTTCCAGAAGTACTACCAAGAAATTGGATAACTGCTCTAAGAGCCGATCTAGATAACGCCTTATCTGAAAATCCCGTTGCAGTTGGGGGAAAAATCGAATTACATCCAAGAATGTTCGAACGCAGTCCAACAAATCTTTCACTTTTCGATTTCGAGCCTATTGTTTCATTTGCAGAGGCCTTAATCGACAACACTACACACGTAATTCACAACAATAGTTTCCGCACACCTCCAGGTGGTGGATTGAGTAATTGGCATCAAGACGACTCACCGCATTTCCTAGTAACGGAAGGAGACGCACCAAAAAATATTCGACTACCCGTACTACTATTTACGGCTAATTATTACTTGACGGACGTAAATAATATTTCACAAGGTCCAACAGAAGTAATTCCAGGTTCACATCTTTATGGAAAAAGCCCTCCAGAAAGTATGGAAAATACGAGATACTCAAATAAGATCGTTTCCTGTCTTGGTAAAGCAGGCTCTGTAGTAATGTTCAACAACCAAGTATGGCATCGTGGGGCACCCAATACTAGCAAAATAACACGCTATATGACACAGGTCAGCTACGCACGCCGAATCATTGGGCACAAATACTCCCCATTTATGAATTACCAAATGCCGGAACATGTATACGAAAATGCCAATGAAAGACTTCGAACGTTACTTGGTTTTCTGCCGAACGGTGCTTATGGATAAATTGAGAATATCACCGATTCGCTGACTGAAACAGAAAACCTGCCCGTTTCAACGCGGATCTCCTGGAGTCCACACATATTCGCTAACGGCTTCCATATTCAGTTCTATGCCCAATCCAGGTCCATCGGGAATTTGGATTCGGCCATCAGCTACTTTAAGCGGATTCTTTATAATATCGTCTCTCCATTCTATGCCTGTTACTAATTCCAAAGGAGCAACATTTGGTATGGAGGCCATCAAATGAACAGCTGCTGCAATCCCCACTGGACCTTTTGTGTTGTGTAGTGATATAGGAACATGAAAGGTATCAGAAATAGCTGCTATTTTTTTAACTTCTGTTATTCCCCCCGCATACATTAAATCAGGTTGTGCGATATCAACGCCATCCAGTTCCAGTAACTGCCGAAATTGAGTCTTTGTATTAAGTCGTTCACTACCCATAACTGGTATGGATATTGATTGACGTACTTTGGAATATGCACTCAAGTCATCGGGAGGAACAGGATCCTCAAAAGCATACAAATTATATTGTTCCAATTCGCGAGCCAAACGGATACTGTTAGCAACCGTAAAGCGACCATGGCAGTCGACTAGTAGCTCTACATCTGGCCCTACCGCCTCACGCACCGCCGCAAAGTGTTCTGCGGTCTGTTTAGGAAGTCCATCATCCAAATATTGATCAAAACGATATCCATCACTGGACAGGGCACTTCCCTTCAAGGCTGTGTAACCTTTTTCGACGCTTTCTCGAGCCGAAACTGCACTTTCTTCCGACGAGTTGCCCCAAAAATGAGTGTAGACTTGGACACTTTCTCGAAACCTACCTCCTAATAAATCAACTACTGGCAATCCAGCAACTTTACCTTTTATATCCCAAAGCGCTTGATCAATACCGCTCAATGCGCTCATCCAAACAGGCCCAGCCATACGCCATATCCCGCTGATTGATGATTTCCGATAAATATTATGCCATAAAAATTCAATCTTTGATGGATCTTCTCCAAGCAATTCCCTCTTCATGTGCTGAATGGCCTCAACAACTACGGGTTCCTTGTTTGAGTATGTCGCTTCTCCTAATCCTACTAATCCTTCGTCAGTAAAAACTTGTACGATAGTCCATTTGCGGCTTGGAGAATTGATCAGCAGTACATCTATATCAGTGATTCTCATACTGTCTATTCCTTCGGAATCGTATTTAAAATGTTTCCGCACGCCCACCAATGGATGGCGCTGCCATTAGCCGCTGCTGTTGGTCGGTAGCATCCGGATAGTCTTTTTTTTCATAGTACGTTTCAGACCAAGAAGAATGCCCAGGACTATATTTATACAACAAGCTTCTTCGCTCATGGTCTGCTGTCCATGGAACCGTGCCATGAACCAAAGCCTCCGTAAAAATTATTACATCGCCTGCATCAACCTCTACCTGACGGACATAATGGGCCTTCTGGTTAAATTTTTTCACCGAATCGGGAATATATTGAGTACAGTTACTTTTGTGGGAACCAGGTATACAGCCAAAACCTCCATCATTGTCGTCAGCATGGGATAAACAAAAGGTAAAAACAGTTAGTCCGTTTCGTATAATGCCC
>MDSV01242298.1_pt1 | contig 11273 bp, 13 predicted proteins | sample 810851 | NCBI WGS metagenome assembly MDSV01 (sample SAMN05326640, study PRJNA326480) | marine metagenome | isolation source: seawater | place: Atlantic Ocean: North East | collected 2012 | reverse complement strand
TAAAAATTAATCTATTTGTTTCTAAATTTTCAACGTTTATACTTTTAAATCTTTTCGCTATTGTTCCAGTGCTTTCATCGGCAGCTAAAATTCCCTTACCTTTAAAACACATTTTTTTTGCTATATTTTCTAATTCCATAATCAGTTATTTATTTTAAAACTTCTATTCCAGGCAAGTTTTTTCCTTCTATGTATTCAAGAAATGCACCACCTGCTGTTGATAAGTGTGTAAAATTTATTGGTAAATTGTTATTTTTAATTGCTGATATTGTATCACCACCACCTACAATTGATATCAAGGAATTTTTAATTGTTTCGTGAGAAATTTTTTTAGCTATTGAGATAGTTCCATTAGAAAAATTTTCATTTTCAAAATATCCTGCTGGACCATTCCATAGAACAGTTTTAGAAGCTTCAACTGTTTTATTTATTATTTCAATTGTTTTTGGTCCAATATCTAAAATCATTTCATCTTTTGAAACGTCATTTTGAATTTTTAGCAACGGTTCATCCTTGGTGTTTTTTGCCACTATATAATCTACTGGAATTATAATTTCACAATTATGAGTTACTGATTTATTATATATTTCTTTTATAATTTCTTGTGATCCTTCTTCAATTAAAGACTTTCCGACATTTTTTTCTTTGAACTTAATGAAATTATTAGCCATAGCACCGACTACTATTAAATGTTTAACTTTTTCAAGTAAAGATAGAATTACTCCAATTTTTGAAGAAATTTTAGACCCTCCTATTATACAGGTTACTGGTTTTTTTTTAGTATCCATTATCATATTTATTGCGTTTATTTCTTTAACAAATAGTGGGCCTGCATATGAATGCTTTATGTATTTTGTTATTTTGTGAATCGAAGATTGTTTTCTATGACTACAAGAAAATGCATCATTGATGAATATGTCTCCAAAAGATGATAAGTTTTTACAGAATTTATCATCATTTTTAATCTCTCCTGAGTTAAATCTTATATTTTCAAATAGTAGTATCTCTCCTTTTTTTAAAAAAGATACCTTTCCCTTTGTATTTTCGTCAATTTTTTCATCATGAAAAAAAATATTATTTGGTATTTTTTTTTTAAGATATTCAAAAACCGGTTTTAAAGTTAAATTCTTATCATCATCTTTTGGCCTGCCAAGGTGTGAGATTAAAAAAATTTTTGCATTTCTCTTTAAAAGTTTTTTTATAAATGGAATACAAAGATCTATTCTTGTATTATCTTGTATTAATTTATTTACTACTGGTACATTAAAATCTGACCTTACAATAATTCTCTTATTTTCAATATCGACATTGTCGCTAAAAGATTTAATTTTACTCATAAAATTGATTTAATAGTTTCTCAATTTTTCTTGAATTAAAGTAACTATTTTTTCAGAGGTTAAACCCATATCACCAAAAATTTCTTTATATGGCGCACTCTTTCCAAATTTATCAATTCCGATTCCAATATCATTTTTTTTCAAATATTTATGCCAACAACTTATTGAGCCAGCCTCAAGAGAAACAATTAAATTTTCTGGTTCTAAAATTTTATTTTTATAGTCATCATTTTGTTTATCAAATAATTCTTGGCATGGCATAGATACAACTTTAGAATCTATATTAAGAGATAATAATTGATTTTGAACAGAAAGAGCTAAATCAACTTCAGATCCTGAAGCAACTAAAGTAATTTTATTATCATGAGAAGAAATTTTTATTTCATATGCTCCTTTTAAACATTTATTTTCCTTATTCGGGAATTTACTTATATATTTTAGTTTTTGTCTTGAGAGGATTAAAACACTTGGTCCAGTTTCATTGTTAAGTGATGCTTCCCAACACTCTAAAGTTTCATTAATGTCTGCAGGTCGAAATACATTTAAATTCGGAATCGCCCTTAAACCTGAAAGTTGTTCAATTGGTTGATGTGTAGGCCCATCTTCACCTAAACCAACAGAGTCATGAGAAAAAATATAAATTACTCTCAACCCCATTAACGCAGATAACCTAATTGCCGGTTTACAATAGTCTGAAAAAATTAAAAATGTACCTCCGAAAGGAATGAGATTATGATAAAGAGCCAATCCATTCATAGTCGCAGCCATACCGTGCTCTCTGACACCATAGTGTACATAGTTGCCATCAAATTTTTTTTTATTAATTACTATTGAATTAGATGTTTTAGTGTTATTAGAACCACTTAAATCTGATGACCCTCCAATTAAATTTGGAATTAAATCATTTAATCTTTCAATTACGTTCATCGAACATTGTCTTGTAGCCATCGAAGGTTTTTCTTTAAAATACTTTTCTTTTTCAAGAAAAATCATGTCGTTTAACTCTTTTTTAAAAACTTTATTATTTAATTTATTAAATATTTTTTTTGTATCTTCTTTAGTTTTATTTAGTTCATTCAACCATTCTATTTCTAGTTTTTCACCTCTTGCCCCGATTTCTCTCCATTCCCTTAAAATTTCTTTAGGAATTTCAAATGCTTGATAAGGCCACTTAAGTTTTTTTCTTACTAGTTTAATTTCTTCTTCTCCTAAAGGAGCCCCGTGTGAAGAAGATTTTCCAGATTTATTTGGCGATCCATAGCCAATTACTGTTTTACAAGAAATGAGACTCGGTTTATTTGATTTTTTAGCCTTTATAATTGCAGAATTTATTTTTTTTTCATCATGTCCGTTTATTTCAGTAAAATCCCAGCCATATGATTCAAATCTTTTCTTGTAATTATCCGAAACGCTTAAAGATGTTGAACCATCAATTGATATTTTATTATTATCAAAAAAAACTATTAAATCTTTTAATTTTAAATGACCAGCTAAACTCATAGCTTCGTGACTTATCCCCTCCATAAAATCTCCGTCACTAGCTATAACGTAAGTTTTGTTATTAATTATTTTAGAATTTAATTTTTTTTTATAAATTTCTGCAGATAAAGCTAACCCGACCGAATTAGCTAATCCCTGACCTAACGGACCCGTTGTTGTTTCAATACCTGAGTTAAAAATATATTCTGGATGGCCAGCACAAATTGAATTTAATTGTCTAAAATTTTTTATATCCTCCAACTTAAATTTTTCATATCCAGTCAAATAGAGAAGCGCATATAAAAGCATAGAGCCGTGACCAGCTGATAAAACAAATCTATCCCTATTAATCCATGAGGGATTTTTTGGGTTAAACCTCAGGTGGTATTTAAAAAGAATGGTTGCAACATCTGCCATCCCCATTGGCATACCAGGGTGGCCTGAGTTAGCTTTTTGTACTGCGTCAATAGATAAAAATCTTATTGCGTTTGATAATGGTCTTAGTTTTTTATTCACTTTTAATTTACCTATATAGACTTAAACAAACTATATCAATAATATGATACAATAAATAAATGAAAAATTTTCAAAAAAAAGAAAATAATTTAAACAACCTTATAGATAAATTAAGCCATATTCATAAAAGTTATTCACATTTTGAAATAAATAATGATCATTTAATAAAAGGTAAACATTTAATTGAAAATGAAAGAGCACAACTTGAAAAGAAAAATATTGAATTAATAAGAGAGCACAAATTTTTAAGAGATAAAATTTCAAAACTTGAAACAGAACTTAAATCTAAATTAGAAATTGAAAAGAAATTTAACAGAGATATTGACGAATTAAATCAAGAAACAGAAAGTTTAGTTGAGGAAATTGAAAAATGGCAAATGTAACTATCAAATTTAATGGAAAGGAGTATTTGCTTTCATGCGATGACGGCCAAGAAGAATCGTTGAAAAAATTAACTTCCATTTTAGACAAAAAATATACGGAACTACAAACTAAACTTGGAGGTATAGGTGAAAATAAGTTGTTATTAATTACTTCTATTAAACTTATTGATGAGCATTTTGATTTAAAACAAAGAATAAACAATCAAAAAAATAAACTAGATGATATAGCAAATAGATTTAAAGAGCTTAAATCATTGGCTATAAATTATAAAGACTTAAAAGAGTCAGAAATTGAAAAATTAAATGATGAATTGACAAAACTTAAGATAAATATTGATAAAACAAATTTGATGTACGAAGATATGTTAGATAAAACATCAGAGTCTTTGGAAAAAATAATTAAACGTGCTGAGTCTTCATCAAAAGTTCAGTAATGTCGAAAAAAGAAATAATCAGAAAAAAATATAATATATTAAGAAAAAAAAAATATTTTGAAATAAATCCAGTAGTTTTTAATCCACTTATTAACCATATAAAAAAAAAATATTCATATAAAGAAAATATTGTTGTTGCATTATATTATCCATCTAACTTCGAGTTTAACATAATTAATATTACTAAAAATTTAAGATTTAACATGAAGACATCACTACCGGTCATTAAAAGTAAGAATAATATGGTATTTTTTAACTGGAAAAAAAATGATACTTTAAAAGTAAATCAGTTTGGATTTCTTGAACCTTTAAAACCAAAAAAAAGTAACTCCCCTGATGTAATGTTGTTGCCTCTGCTGGCTTTTGACAAATTTAAGAATAGACTGGGATACGGAGGAGGATATTACGATAAATTTTTAGAAAAATTTCTTAAATTAAACAAAAGAATAGAAATAATTGGAGTTGGTTTTTCTTTTCAAAATCATAAAAAGTTACCAACCTCTAAAAAAGACATCAAAATGCATCAAGTTTTTACAGAGAAAGGTTTTATATAAATGAATATACTCATGTTAGGAGATATCTGTGGGGTATCTGGGATGAAAGCAATTAAATCTAATTTAAAAAAGATAATAAAAGAAAACAATATTGATTTTACAGTTGTAAATGGAGAAAATGCTGCCGATAGCGGCAAAGGTATCACAAAAAAAAATGTAGAAGATATAATTAATTCTGGAGCTGATGCAATTACATCAGGAAATCATATTTGGGATCAAAAAGAAATTTTAGAAGTTATAAGCAATAATAATCGAGTTATTAGACCTGAAAATTTGTTAAAAGGACAACCAGGGAACGGTTATGAAATTTTTAAAGTTAAAGACAAAAAAATTGCAGTAATTAATTTTATCGGCAATGTATTTATGAAAAAAAGTGAAGATCTTTTTGTAGCTGCGCAAAAAACCATGAATAAGATTAAACTTAAAGAAAACGCTGATTTCATTGTGGTTGACATACATGCTGAAATAACAAGCGAGAAGATGGCATTAGGTCATTTGCTTGATGGTAAAGCTACTATAGTTGTTGGGACTCACACTCACGTCCCAACGTCTGATGCTAAAATTTTACAAAAAGGTACAGCCTATCAAACAGATCTTGGAATGTGTGGAGATTATGACTCAGTTATTGGTATGGACAAATATAATTCTATAAAAAAGTTTACAAAAGATCCAACAGCAGTTCAACACTTCCCTTCAGTGGGAGAGGCATCACTAAGTGGGATAATAGTAGAGGCTGATAAAAAAACTGGATTAGCAAAAAATATTAGACAAATTATTTCAGGCGGATTTTTAAAAGAAAGAAATTAAATATGGCTGGTCACTCTCATTGGGCAGGTATAAAACACAAAAAAGGTAGACAAGACAAAGAAAGATCAAAATTATTTTCTAAACTTTCTAGAGAGATAACAGTAGCAGCTAAACTTGGAGATAGTGATCCAGATATTAACCCAAGATTAAGGTCTGCGATACAGGCAGCTAAGCAGTCTAACATGCCAAAAGAAAATATTAAAAGAGCAATAACTAAATCTGAAAATAATTCAAAACAAAATTACGAAAGCTTGAGGTACGAGGGCTACGGAATATTTAACACAGCTCTAATAATTGAAACTTTGACCGATAATAAAAATAGAACTGCTTCAAAAATAAGAACAATTTTACAAAAAAATGGAGGCAGATTAGGTGAAAATGGGTCAACTTCACATTTGTTTAACAATTGTGGAATAATACAAATTGACCATAACTTCATCCAAGAAGATCAAGCTTTAGAAATAGCTATAAATGCCGGCGCTAGTGATTGCAATACACACAAAGATTATCATGAAATAATTTGTGAAATGAAAAAATTTTACGATGTTAAGAGTAAAATTGAAAAAAAAATAAGTAATTTATTGTACTCTGGTATAGAGTGGAGACCTAATTCAATTATTGATTTATCTGATGAGCAAAAAAAAAATGTTCTACAGATGTTAGAAAATTTGGATGAAATTGATGATGTGCAAAATATTTTTATTAATTGTAATATTTAAAAGGGTGTATTAGTGAGAATATTTGGAATTGATCCAGGACTATCTGGAGCTATAGCAGTTCTTGAAAATGAAGTAGTGCTAGACATTATTGATTTACCAGTAATGTCGGAAGGAAAAAAAAATAAAAGACAGCTAAACAGTGCTCAGTTATCTCAATACATGTCAAAAAATGTTGAAAATATTCATAAGACATCAGTTGTAGTGGAACAAGTAAACGCTATGCCAGGACAAGGAGTAACGAGTATGTTTAACTTTGGTCAAACGTTTGGAGCAATAAAAGGAATCAGCGCCACTCTTAAATTACCAATTTTTTTTGTCAGACCTGCGAAATGGAAAAAACACTTTGATTTAATTAATTCATCAAAAGACGCTAGTCGCACTAAAGCTATAGAAATCTACCCCTCTTTGGCAGAAAAGTTATCAAAAAAAAAAGATGTCAATAAGTCTGATGCTATTTTAATTGGCAGATTTTTTTACGAGTCAGGCCTTAAAGACCCACAAAAATAAGGATAAGTATTATCTCTTAAGTCAAATTCATGACACAATCTAAAAGTATTGAAGCAATATGGAACAAGAAATTGCATCCCAAATAGTTGGTTTAGGAGGAAGTACAGATTTTTCATTATGGAGTCTATTTTTAAGAGCAGACTTTGTTGTTAAATCCGTAATAGTAATTTTAATTGCCGCTTCTATATATTCTTGGGCCTTGATATTTGATAAATATAGGCTTTTTAAAAAAATAAATTATTCAATTTTAGATTTTGAAAATAAATTTTGGAAAGCAAAATCTGCTGAAAGTTTTGACAGCAATCTTCCAGCTAAATCTAATGATCCGGCAATTTTAATTTTTAGATCTGCAATGAGTGAATTAAAAAAAACAAGGTCGAAGTCTTCCGCAGTTCAAGTTGCTAGAGTTGAAAGAGTTTTAGAAATTAACACTGATAATCAAATTAAAATAATAGAAAAAAATTTTACTTATCTAGCTACCATTGGTGCAACTGCACCTTTTATTGGTTTATTTGGAACTGTCTGGGGAATAATGAATTCTTTTCAGTCTATAGCAATATCTAGAAATACAAGCTTAGCTATTGTAGCTCCTGGTATAGCCGAAGCTTTGTTTGCAACTGCATTAGGATTACTAGCCGCTATTCCAGCAGTTATAGCATATAATAAATTTAACAGTGACACTAAGAGATATGTTTCTCGCATTGAGAACTTCTGTAAGCGATTTCTTTCAATAATTTAATTTATGGCATTTAATTTTAAACGCTCAAAGAATGAACCTATGAGTGAAATTAATGTAACACCATTTGTTGACGTAATGCTTGTTCTATTAATTATTTTTATGGTTACAGCCCCTTTGCTTACTGTAGGTGTTCAAGTAGATTTGCCAGAGTCGTCCGCAGACTCTTTACCAGATGATCAAGAGCCACTTACTTTAACAATTAATTCTAAAGGAGAAGTATTCATTCAAGAGCATAAAGTAAGTTATAATAAAATTATACCCAAATTATTAGCCATAGCAAAAAACAGAACTGATACTAGAATTTACGTGAGAGGAGACAAGACAATAAATTATGGAAGAGTTTTAGAAGTAATGGGAACATTATCAGGTGCAGGATTTTCAAAAGTTGCATTAATTTCAGAACCTTACAAGAATTAAATGATTTATGACAAAGAGCTTACTATATTCGATTACTTTTCATTTTGTAATGATCGTACTTACTGCTTTATCTCTTCCATTTATGACTAGAGAGCCTATTTCTTTGCCACCGATAGTGTCAGTTGAATTAATTCAAATTACAGACAAAACTAATATTCCATTCGCTCCAAAAGCTAGAAAAATAATTGAAAAAGTAAAAAAAGAAGAAAAGCGTGTGGTATCCGAACAAGCCCCGCCTTCAGCAAAAGCGAAAGAGAAACCTGATAGAATTCCACTACCAAACGAAAAAAAAGAGAAGAAGGAAATAGTTAAAAAAAAACAAAATCCAGAGGAAATAAAACCTCAAATTAGACAATCATCAGAATTTGAGAAAGAAGAACTGATCAATACAAATGAGATAGCTGCATTAATAGATAAGGCAAAAGAGGAACAAGCTATAAAAGAGACCAATGATAACAATAAATTGACACAAAGTAACGTTAAAAATAATTTTGCTACTGGCTTAACTCTTTCGGAAGAAGATGCTTTAAGAGCTCAGATTTTTGGATGTTGGAGCGTTCCTTTGGGGCTACCATATAATAAAGATTTACTAGTACGATTGAAACTTGAATTAAAAAAGGATGGAACCATATTAAAGTCTGAAATAATTGATCACCAAAGAATGAATTTACCAAGCCAAAAATTCTATAAAATATTAGCAGAAAGCGCGTTACGAGCGGTTAGACTCTGTCAACCATTAAAGGTTCCACCAACTGGGTATGAAAAGTGGAAAAATATCCAATTAAATTTTGATCCAACTGAAATGCTAAAAGGTTAATGAAAAAATTATTTTATATAACGATATTTTTAATATGCTCTATTTCAAATTCATTTGCACTTATTAAAGTTGATATTACAAGAGGAAATTTAGATCCTTTACCAATCGCAGTCTCACCTCTGCATGTTGATAGTAAATCTCAAAAAATAGACAATTTAAAGATTAATGATTTAGGATTAAAAATATCACAAATCATCGAGCAAAATTTCAAATCAACAGGGCTGTTCAATCCACTCAAAAAAGAAGCTTTTGTACAAAAACCAGATATTGCACATTTAAAACCAAGATTTGAAGACTGGCGATTAATTAAAGCTCAAGCGTTGGTAACAGGAAAATTGAATGTAATTGATAATAAATTAAAAGTTGAATTTAGACTATGGGATCTCACAGCTTCAAAAGAAATGATTGCACTAGCATTTACTACTACTCCGTCAAATTGGCGAAGAGTTGCACATATTATTTCTGATAAAATTTATGAAAGATTGACTGGTGAAAATGGATATTTTGATACCAGAATTATCTATGTAGCAGAAAGCGGTCCAAAAAATCAAAGAGTAAAAAAACTTGCCATTATGGATCAAGACGGTGCGAAAACAAAATATTTAACGTTAGGAAATGAACTAGTTTTAACCCCTAGGTTTAGTCCCAGTAACCAAATGGTAACTTATTTATCTTATTTTAGAAACCTTCCTAGAGTTTATCTCTTAGACATTGAAACCGGCAAACAAGAAGTAGTAGGGAATTTTCCTGGCATGACTTTTGCTCCAAGATTTTCTCCTGACGGAAAAAAAATTATCATGAGTTTCGCAAAAGATGGAAATTCTGATATTTTTACAATGGACCTAAACACCAGAGAAGTTGAAAGGATAACCGAACATTCATCAATTGACACTTCACCATCTTATTCACCGGACGGGAAGTATATTTGTTTTAATTCTGACAGAAGCGGATTACAACAAATCTACGTTATGAAAAGTGATGGCAGTAATGTAAAGAGAATTACGTTTGGAGACGGTATTTATGGAACACCAGTTTGGTCTCCAAGAGGAGATTTAATTGCTTTTACGAAAGTAAGAAAAGGAAGATTTTATATTGGCGTAATGCGATCAGATGGTTCTGGAGAAAGATTATTAACTGAAAATTTTTATCAAGAAGCACCATCATGGTCCCCTAATGGAAGGGTACTAGTTTTTTATAGAGAAACTAAATCTGGACCCCAAGGCAAAGGATTTACAGCTAAACTGTGGTCAATAGATATTACAGGATACAATGAGAGAAAAATAACTACCGAAACTGATGCCTCCGACCCATCTTGGTCTTCATTGCTTTCAAATTGAGGTATTTATTGTGTATTTAAGGCTTGAATAATGTAGGATAATTTGAAATATTGCTAACAAAACTTAGGGGATACTATGAAATTTAACAGTAATTTAAGAAACATATTTTTAATAATTTTTGCAACTCTTGCATTAAGTGCTTGTTCAACTGCAAAAAAGTCTGACGTTTCTGGTGATGTATACACTGGAAATGCTACAGTTGAATATTTAGCAAGTGGAGTTAAGGATAGAGTATTTTTTGCTACTAACAAAACTTCACTCACATCAGCATCAAGAGAAACACTTAGAAAACAAGCTACATTTTTAAGAAAAAACAAAAAACTTAGTGTTACAATTGAAGGTCACGCAGATGAAAGAGGCACAAGAGAATATAACTTAGCTTTAGGTGAAAGAAGAGCTAACGCTGTAAAAGACTATCTAATGACTTATGGAATATCTGGTAAGAGAATGTCTGTTATCAGCTATGGAAAAGAGCGACCTGTTAATACAGAGTCTAGTCCGTTAGCTTGGTCTCAAAACAGAAGATCTGTAACTGTAAAAGTTAAGTAATAATAATAAAATTTATTTAATAAAAAGACCCTTTGTTAATTCAAAGGGTCTTTTTTTTGCCATTATGTATAACTAAAAAAATAATATGAGATTAAATAAAATTTATATTTTTACTACTGTAATTTTTATATTTATTTTAAATGTTAACATTCTAAAAGCTGACGAGAGGATCGAGGCGGCTATAGATCAAATTCAAATTATCTCAGAAGATCTAAAAACTTTAGAGAAAGCAATTTATAAAAAATCTGACATTTTAAATACCACTTCCTCTTCAAATAACTTAAACGAAGATGTTTTGACTAAACACCTATTAAGATTAAATGAGATAGAAGATCAATTCAGAGAATTAACAAATAAATTCGAAGAAATTAATTTTAAAATGGACAAATTATCAACTAGAGTAACAAAAATGCAGTCCGATACTCAGCTTCGGATATCCGACTTAGAAAATTATAGTGGTGATAAAAAAATTAAAGAGAATAAAAAAGTTAATTTACCAGGGACTAGCAAACCCCAAGATTTTGGAGCGAATCCAGGATACTCAACAAATGATTTACCTGAGGAGCAGGAGACTAGTTCAATAGGAACTACTGCCGCTGTAATAACTTCTGAAACAGACAGAACAAATTCTTTACTTCCAGACAAAGCTCCTAAAGAACAATACGATTTTGCTATAAG
>MDSV01143829.1_pt1 | contig 11273 bp, 10 predicted proteins | sample 810851 | NCBI WGS metagenome assembly MDSV01 (sample SAMN05326640, study PRJNA326480) | marine metagenome | isolation source: seawater | place: Atlantic Ocean: North East | collected 2012 | reverse complement strand
CATTTAATTGTTTTGAAAATTGAGCTGCTATATTTTTTTTTAGGGAATGTTTCAAAGAGTCTTACTACATTTGTTAAATAAATAGGTTTGTCAAATAACATTGCTAGATCTAGAGGGCCTGATTGTGTTCCTAGATAAAAGCTACAATATTTAATTAATGCCAATTCTATAAAATCTTTTTTTTCAAAAAATTCCGAGTAATCAAAAAAATTCTTATTATTAAATTTAAATTTTTGATTATTCAAACCCAATCTAATTACAAAATAATTATTTTTTATTAGATAATTTACTAGGTCAACATAATTATTGATACTACTATTTCGAAAAGGCCGTCTCTCATTATCATTATAATAAAAATTGTCTCTTACGTGTAAACATACATATTTTTGATTTTTATCAATTCCTATTGAATGTAAAAATTTCATAAATTTTTCATTTTCATTTTTTTCTAAATCAATATTGATACTGATTTGTGTATTTAGACTAATCTTTTTTTTTTCATTATTGATAAAAATAGGAAGTACGCCAATTAATGGAAATCTAAATTGCTCTCCAAGCTTAATATTAAAACTATTGAATAAGAAAAATATTATTCTTCTAATAACAAATTCTATATTTATTAAGAAGGTAATTATTTTTTTTAAAAATTTATATTTGCTTTGAGGAAACTCATCAATTATGATTTGATCAAAAAGATATTTGTTACATATCTTGTAATTAAAGAATCTTTTTAAGATATTAGGATACAATAAGATTATTTCTTTTTTACTTTTAAAACATATTGATAATAAGATATGTTTTGCACACGTACCAATACCATATGGCGATGGTGTTACAAAGTAGTATGGAAATGATTTAATTGAATTTAAGTAATTTAAAAATTTATAAAGCATATTTAATAGATACTACACAACCTATTAAAATGGGCCCATAAAATCTTTGTTAGGTTGATCACTGGAAACTTTAATATCATATCTGCTTAGCTTTTTTAAATTTTTATTTAATAATTTACCTGCGGCTCTACAAATATTTAAATAGTTAGGGTAGCTATATTTTGCTAATTCTTTGGTACTAGGGATTGGTGTGTTAGCAACACCTATTCTAGTTATATTCAATTTTTTTTTATTTTTTGATTTTAAATTTTCATATATTTTTGAAATTATCTCAGCACTTATGCCATATGTTGTCCATCCATTATCAACCACTAAAACTTTTTTTGTCTTTTTCACTGATTTCATTATGGTGTTGATATCTAAAGGTCTTAATGATTGTAGATCTACTATTTCTGATATTATATTGTATGCTTTAAGTATTTCGGCGCTTCTTAAGCATTCAATCACCATGTATGAGCTCGAAATAATTGTTATGTCACTCCCTTTTTTTAATATTTTTGCTTTTCCTATTGGCGTCTTATAGTAATTTTTTAAAACATTTCCTCTTACTTCATGTAACCATCTATGCTCGAAAAAAATAACTGGATTATTATCCTCGATACTTGATATTAATAAACCTTTTGCACTTGATGGTGTTGATGGACAGACAACTTTTAAACCAGGGATGTGCGCAAATATTGACTCTAAACTTTGCGAATGTTGTGGTCCTTGACCCCAACCTCTTCCAATTATAAGTCTTATAACCATGGGGACACTTTTTTTTCCTCCATTCATAAAAAACCATTTGGCTGCTTGATTAATTATTTGCTCCATTGATAAAAGAGAAAATTCAACTCTTTGATGTGCAATTACTGGTCTCATTCCAACCAATGAAGAACCAATTGCTATCCCTGTCATTGCATTTTCTGCTGTCGGGAAATCAAATACCCTCTTATCTTTAAATAATTTATGTATATTTTTTGTGGTTCCAAAAATTCCCTTTGGATCATCTATACCTAGGCCTATTAGAAGTACATTTTTATTTTTTGTCATTGATAGAACTAAGGCTTCATTAATTGCTTCTGAAAATTTTATATTTTGAGATCTACTTTTCATAAATCAATTTAGCTAATATACTTTTTTTTGGAAATTTACTTTTTTTTGCTAATATAAATGCATTGTCTACTTCTTTTTTAATTTTTTTTTCCATATAATTTTTTTTTTGTGAAGGTAGATTTTTTTTATTTTCTAAAAGACGCTCATAATTAACAACTGGACACTTATCAATCCATTTTTTCAAATAACTTTTGCTTCTATAATTTAAATGATCATCATTATTGGGTCCACAGTGTTCTAGTTTTCTAAAAGTTTTTAATTCTATAAAATAAGGGATTGAATGTTTTCTAATTTTTTTAACTATATCTTTTGTTTGTAAAAATATTTTTTCTATAGAATTACCATCGATTTGTAGTGATTTTATTCCTAAAGATCTTGCTATTTTAATCAAATTTCTTTTTTTCGACTGTCTCTTTGAAATATGAGAATATACTGAATAGCTATTATTTTCACAGACAAATAAAATAGGCAAACTATGAAGAGACGCAAAGTCTAGACTTTCAAAAAAAACTCCTTCCTCTGTGGCACCATCTCCAAAAAAAACAACTACAATATCTTTTTTTTTTTTTAATTTATTGGCCCATGCAATTCCAGTGCCTATTGGAATTGTGCTACCTACAATCGGAACTGCAGCATAAACTCCTGCCTTCATATCAACTAAATGCATTGAACCACCTAACCCTTTAGCACATCCTGTTTCTTTACCATAAAGCTCAGCTATCATTTGATTTAAAGAGCCCCCCTTTGCTAAAAAGTGTGCGTGTGATCTATGAGCTGTTACAATTTTATCTTCTATTTTTAAATTTTCACAAATTCCTACTGCTATAGCTTCTTGGCCAATAGATAAATGTACGGGACATCTGATTTCTTGATCCTTATAATTTTTTGAGATTGCTTCCTCAATTCTTCTTATCCTAAGCATTTTATTATAAAGATTTAACTTTATATCAATTTTAATTTTCATAAAATTTATTTATTAAGAGGCAAATTTTTTTAAGTTCGGTAATTTTTAAAAATTGATTAACAGGCAGTGTTAATATTTTTTTTGATTGTTTTTCAGTTTCACTAAAATCCCCTTTTTTATAACCCATTTTTTTTGCAGCTGGCTGTAAGTGAATTGGAGTTGGATAGTGTATTGAAGTTTTCACACCTTTTTTTTCTAGATATTTTTTTAATTCATCTCTTTTGCTCACTTGTATAACAAAAGTATGATAAGTATTATATTCATTTTTATTTTCCCTAGGCATAAATACATGATTTGAGTTTATGTTGTTAAAATAAAACTCAGCATTTCGTCGTCTCAATTTAATTGTTTTATTCATTTCAGTAAGTCTAAAATTTAGTACAGCAGCCTGAACATTATCCATTCTTGAAACATGACCAAAATTTTTAACTTTATTTCTGTTTGTCATTCCATGATTGCTAATATCTCTTATGTAATTTGCAATTTTATCTGAATTTGTTGTTAAATAACCAGAATCTCCTAGGGCGTTAAGATTTTTTAATGGATGTGCAGAAAAACATGCTACTTTTCCAAAAGAGCCAGCCATTTTATTCTTATAACAAGACCCAATTGCCTGTGCTGCATCTTCTATAATAGGTATTTTATATTTGTTTGATATTTTTATGATTTTATCCATTTCACAAACTCTTCCTGTTAAATGAACAACCATTATTGCTTTGGTTTTTTTTGTAATTGCTTTTTCAATTAAAGTAGGGTCGATCGACTGATCATTTTTTACATCAACAAATATAGGTTTTGCACCAAGATGCACTATGACTGCTGTTGATGCTATGAAAGAATTTGGAGTAGTAATTACTTCATCGCCACTCTTTACACCCATCGCATGCAATCCAAGTGTAAGGGCATCTGTTCCACTATTTAAAGCAACACAATTTTTTACATTCAAAATTTTTGTAATATTTTTTTCAAATTTTTTAACTTGATTACCTCCAACGTACTCACCAGTTAAAAGTGTTTTATCTATAACTTTTAGGATTTTTTTACGCTCCTTTAAGTATTGCTTAGAAAGGTCTACATAATTGATTTTCATTTTTTGCTATAAAATTCTTTAACACTTTTTATAACATAATTAATTTGTTTTAATGACAAATGTTGATCACAGGGAAAAGAGATTATTTTTTTTGTATGAGCATCAGCTACAGGGAAATCTCCCTTCTTATGGCCCAAGTCTTTATAAGCCTCTTGAAGATAAATTGGTGTTGGATAATGAATTTTCGCTTCAATACCTTTCTTTAAACAATATTTATATAATTCATCTCTATTTTCTGCAAAAATAATGTATAGGTGATAAACAATTTTTAAATTTTTAATTCTCGGTGGAATTGTGACCTCTTTAATTTTTTTAAAATTTAAATCATATTTTTTGGCATTTTTAATTCTTAAATTTGCAATTTTTTTTGCTTGAGGCAACAACCAATTTCCAATAACAGATTGAAATGTATCTAATCTTGAATTATAGCCATTAATTTTTACAGTATCCCTGTCAACCAATCCATGATTTCTTAATAATAATAATTTTTTATAAATTTTTTTATCATCAGTTGTTATTATTCCTCCATCAGACCATACATTGATATTTTTTAATGGATGAAGAGAAAAAGCACCCGTCAAACCAAAGGTACCGGCTTTTTTACTGCTCTGTTCAGCCAATATAGACTGGCAAGCATCTTCAATTAAAGGCAATTTATATTTTTTTGAAATTTTAGATAATTTTTTCATATCTGTCATATATCCAGTGAAATGAACGGGAAGAATAGCCTTAGTTTTTTTCGTAATTTTTTTTTCTATTAGATCAACATTCATACAAAAGGTATCATCACAATCAACAAATATGGGCTTGGCATTTAATTCTGTAATTGCTCCAACAGTAGCAACAAATGTGTTCGCTGCTGTTATTATTTCATCACCTGCCTTAATCCCAATCGCTTTTAACGATAACTTTATTGCATCAGTGCCAGAATTAACACCAACTGCATATTTTGTACCAATTAATTTTGCAAAGTTTTTTTCAAAAATTTTTAATGGTTTGCCTAAAGTAAAATCTTCAGTTGCAACAAATTTTTTTAATTTGGACCATAAATCTGGACAATTTGAAAATTGTTGTTTTAAATATGAATATCTTACTTTCATTTTAAGTTAAGTTAATTTCCTGCATTTTTTTTATATTAAAATAATTAGGATTATTTAATGGATCTTCAAGTTTATTTTTTTTAAATGCTTCTTCCATATCACTTACTGCATCATCAATTGTGAATTTAGTTGAAAAATTGAGAACATTTTTAATTTTTTCTGATGAAATATGATAAGATCTATTATCATCTGTGGGTGTAACAACTAACTTTATATCATCACCTAAAATTTTCTTGACAGTTAATGCAATATCTTTAACTGATTTATTTTCCCAACCTGCATTAAATATTTCTCCGTTAATTTTGCCTGCATCTGCCTCAAGTATCACCTCATAAATTCTCAACATATCCTTTATATGAATATTTGGCCTAAGTTGATCTCCACCAAAAATTGTTATTTCTCTCTTATGAAAACCTATATTGGATAAAATATTTACTATTACATCCAATCTCTGTCTCCTCGAATAGCCACATACAGTTGCCGGTCTGACAGTAGTAACTATAAATGTATCACTTTTATGTTTGTTTAAAATTTTTTCACATTCCATTTTAAATTTTGAATAGTCTGTAATAGGTTCTAATTGCATTTCTTCATGAACATTTTGTTCTTTTTTGATTCCATAAACACTTGAGGAAGAAGCATAAATAAATCTTTTAACACCATTATTTTTGCTAATTTTAACCAAAGGTTCAAAAGCATCAAGATTTATAGATTTTCCTAAATTTGGATTTAATTCAAAACTTGGATCGTTTGAAATACACGCTAAATGTATAATAGCATCGTGTCCTTTTATTGAAGATTCCAATAAAGCAGTGTCTCTTAGGTCTCCATTAATTATTTTTAAGTTTTTTTTACTTTCAAATACATCTTTTCCATACATAAAAAGATCATAAACAGTGACTTCATAACCCTTTAAGATTAGATAATCTGTTAGAGCACTACCTACGTATCCACCGCCACCTGTGATAAATATTTTTTTCATTTAATTGCAAATTCTATAGTTCTTAATAATTCATCATAAATTACTGCTTTTTTATTACCAATTACCTCTACCGATAATCCACCTATTATTGAACCTAGAAAAAGAGATAAGTCTTTTGGAATTTTGTTCATAAGGCATAAAGATAACAAAGACAACATCGAATCTCCTGCTCCAACTTTATCTACCACGTTTTTTGCAAAGGCTGGGCAATAAATATATTTTCCATTTTTTGAGACAATGATTACTCCATTTTTACCCATAGTTATAACTAAATTTTTTATTTTCATTTTTTTTATAAAGCCTTTAGCAAGCTCAACAATAGGTGTACTTTTATCCCTAGTTTCATGTATTAATTCTTGTCTATTAATTATCATTGCATCTACTTTTTTATACTTTTGTAAAGTGTGGTGCGCCAAATTAGCTGCATTTATTTGGGCATTTAATGAAATAAAAGTTTTAAGCTTACAAATTTCATTGGCTATTTTTTGTGAAATAAAACCATGACCATAGTCTGAAACCAGAATTATTTTTTTTTTATTTATCTTTTTTTTTAAAACTTTTAACAAAGTATCTTCTTGATTTTTATTCAAATCTTCATCATTTATCAGATAAGATCCAAATACTTTTTGATTAGAAATCTCATCAACAAATCTTTTTTTTAATATTGTTGGGCTATTTTTTTTCTTAATAAAATATGATCCAATATCTTTTGGAGTATTTTTTTTTATTACACTTAAATGTTCAGCTTTTTCTCCAATCATACTAATCATTTCAACTTTGGCTCCAAACTCTCTCATTTGTCTTGAGATTGCAGCAGCACCTCCTAAATATTTTTCACTTAAATTTTCTTTGAATGCGATATAAGACTCTTTACCTGATTTTCCCAGTGGATAACAAAAGATATATTCATCAATTATCGTTTCTCCTATAACTAAACTTTCTGTACCTTTTATTCTCTCTAAGTAATTTTTAATTTGTTCAAAAGAATATTTTTTTGACAATTTTCTTAAAAATAATTTTTGATTTTCATTAAAAATGCTTGTCGTTTTATTTAGTAAGTTTGATGAGCTAAAAACTTTTTCATCAATATAAATTACTTGACCTTGATTTTTTTTAACTTCTCTAGCTTCTTTAATAATTTTTTTTGTACTATCATTTTTAATATTTTTATATTCTAAACCTTTTGCGTAAAAATTTGGTTTTAGCTCTTTAATCACATTAACAGATGATTTGTTTTCACTAAAAGTAATGAAATCAATACATTTAATTGCTTCAAGCATTTCTGCTCTTTCTAAATTATTAAAATAAGGTCTTCCTATTCCTTTGTTGACAAGCTTGTCTATGGTCAATGAAACAATCAAAATATCTCCATAATTTTTTGCAGCATTAAAATATTTAATATGACCTAAATGAACCATGTCAAATACTCCATGACATAGAACTTTTTTTTATTTTTAAATTTTGAACTATTTAATATTTTTTTTAACTTACTTAACGTTTGAATTTTTTGCATTTTTTGTTTTACAAATAGGTTATTGTTTTTTAATTAAGTAAAATATTCATACTTAGTTAAAATAAATAAATTCGTAATCTCCCTTAAATTGATTTTGTTTAAAAATCCATAACCATTCTTTTTTACTATAAAAAGCTTTACAAGTTAAAGCCCAACATTCTAAATTAAACAATTCTTTATAATTTCTATAACTTTCAACCCATATATAAGATTCTTTACCCACTCTACTAATTTCTTTTAAAGAAGTTTGAAGATCATAAATTTCAAAATTATGAAGTGTTCCAAAGGAGATTACCAAATCAAATTGTTTGTTTTTAAATTTCAGTTTTTTTCTTGCATCATAATGATACAAATATTTTTTTATTGCTGGGTGAGAATTTTTTAATCCATACTTAGATATATCTATTCCTGTTATATTAATCCCATTTAATATTTTTTTGATTTCATAAAGAAGGTAGCCTTTTCCACAACCTACATCTAAAATTTTTGATTTATTATTTAGTTTGTAGGTTTTAATTAGCTTTTTTGCAACATCTCTCCATTTGTTTTTAATATATTTATATCCACCATAGCCATACCTTCTATCACCATCCCAGTAATCTTTTTCGAATTTAGATGCAATCTTCATACATTTAATTTTATCATCCAGCATTCTTTGTAAATAATTTCTGCTTGTTGAGGTGTGAAGTTTCTTAAAAAAATTTTTTGATTTTTTCATGTTATATATTTTTTGGACAATATTGTAGGGTTTCTTTTATTTTCCATAACTTATTCATCTCTTTGATGTCAAATTTATTTTTAATAAATATTCCTTCTATAGCTGAAACAAAAAAAATTTTTTTTTTAATCATTTGTTCAAGAAACTTTGTTCTCATTTCTAAATCTTTAGGCAGTTGAAATAAACTGTATGCAATTATACCATTAAATTGTTTTGCATTTGAAATCATACTTTTTAATATCATATATGAGCCTTCCATAGCGTACTCCGCTGAGCTTAATGTATAAAAAAAATTATTTTTTTCACAAAAGTTTCTTATTGCTAAATTTTGAATGTTTTGCTGAATTTTTTCCCCCATAAATTGTCTACTAAAAATGTATCCTTTTAATTTCTTCATTTTATTTTGGGAAGTTTATAATCTAAGCCTATTTCTGACAAAGGACGTAGAGTTATGGGTGTAAAAAATTCAGCTAATTTTTTATCATTATATGGTGTGAATAAACTTTTAAATCTACAATTAAATGTCCATCTTGTTTCATTAGTGTCATTAACGACGTTTCCATGGGGTAAACATTGATTGAAAATGACTATTTCACCAAAATTTACTTTTAGCCATATAAGATCTTTTTTAATTTTTAAAAATATTTTTTTACTATCATTATTTTTTTTATCTTCAAATATTTTTTCAAATTTTTTATATTTGTTGGGAGGCAATATGTACATTGACTTCGTTTTATAACAATTAACTAGCGGTAGCCAAACAACAGCCTCGAAAGGAGAGTCTCCGGACCAAACATCAGAGTGTAAATCTAGTAAAGAGCTTTTATCTTTTGGAAACTGTATGCTAAGGTTTATTCTCTTTTGCATACTGAGCTCATTCCCTACAAGAATATCCAATAGTTGTTTCGATAATATATAATAATCTTTTATAAAATTATTTTTACTATTTAAATGATTGATAATCTTCAATCTAGTATTATTAAGTTGACTTTTTTTAATTATTTTGTGTGCATTATTTAAAATAAAATCGTCTGTTAAACTTTCTCTTATTGAATAATTTTTTCTTAAAAAATTTATTACTAATTTTTGAATTGATTGAAAATTTTTAATATTTTTAATTTTGGATATCAAATAACCATTTTTCCTAAATTTATTACCTATTTCCTGTTCATTATTTGATAAAAAGTTCATTAATTATTTTAAATATTTAAACCATAATTTTGTTGCTTTATCAATTTTCTTAGGAGTCCATACTGGAGCCTCTTTCCAGTAATTAATGTGTTCTTCCATTATTTTTTTTATACCATTTTCTATAGATATTTTAGGACTCCAATTTAGCATTTTTTTAATTTTTTTAATATCAGCAAAAGTAATATCAGGTTCTCCTGGTCTTTTTTTAATAAATATTTTTTTTCCCTTAAGAAGTTTTACAATATAATTTACACTTACAGCTTTACCACTACCAACATTGTATATGTAACCTGATTTCCTTGAGTTAGATGCTTTTATAAAAGCATCCACAACATCTGAAACATAAGTAAAATCTCTTTTTTGACTTCCATCACCAACAACTGTGAATGGTTTGCCGGCTAATTTTTGAGCAAAAAATACACCAAACATGGCGCCATAAGTGCCTGAGGTTCTTGATCTTGAGCCGTATACATTGAACAGTCTTAAAGATGTAGAATTCATTTTATAAATTTTAGACCAGTGTAAAATTAGACTCTCACCTAATTGTTTTGTTAATGCATAGGGATATTGTGGGCTAATAGGAGCTTTTTCATTTGTTGGTATCTGATTAGCAATACCATAACAAGATGATGAGGCCGCATAAACAATTTTTTTTACTTTATATTTTCTGCATGCTTCTAACACATTCAAGGTTCCTGTTACGTTAGAATCATAATACTCATTAGGTTGTTGAATTGAAGGAACTATGTCTGCAAGAGCAGCAAGATGAAAAACCTTGTCCACGTTCTTAAAAATTTTTATCCAAGATGAAAGTTTTTTAGAAAGATCAACTTTTTTAAAAATTATTTTATTCTTAAATGAGTCTATATTTTTTATTCTGCCCGTTGTTAAGTTATCTAAAATTATTACTTTATTTTTTTTGCTTAATTTTTCCGCTATATGCGATCCTATAAAACCTGCACCACCGGTTATTATAATTTTCATTTTAGATTATCTTTTAAATTGTTCTTTAGTTTGAAAGAGCATATTTGACAAAATTGTCCCCTGTTTTCTTGTATATATCTCTTAAAAAATTTTCTTCCATGTATCTAACTTTACGGAATTGACTTTCCAAGTTGCTAATTCTTGTCACAATCTTGGATAAAGCATTAATGTCTGTTCCGTATCTTTTAAATATATCGTTCCTTGTTCTAATTTGCTCAGACGTATATTCAAATTTTATTGTAATATCATCATATGGTAATTTGTATTTATTGAGGTCATTGACATCCTCGTCATCAATCCACCTTAAAATATCATACTTAAATTTATCCTCTATAGGTCTAATATTTATATTGGGATTTAAAAGTCCATTAATTTTATTTTTACAAAATTTTGAAATTTCTGAAATTTCTATTCTGATTGATTCAAAACTTTTAGCACCAATTTGTTTTTTTTTTATTTCTGAAAAAACCTGTTTTTCAAAAAAATCAACCCAGTCTGTTCCTGCTTCTACTAAATTTTTTGATTTATATTTATATATTAAATTTCCACCTACTTTTCCGTCTTTTAATTTTTTATAATTTTCGTCTTTTTTATAGTGTTCCACTAATTCTTTTTCACTATCCCAAAGTTCCCCTTTGGTCTCTTCTATAAACTCTTTCATTATTTTTTGAATATTTTTAGGTGCCAGTTCAATATCATCATACATAGTTTTTAATAAATCTGCCGCCTCAATATTAAAGTTT
>MDSV01119008.1_pt1 | contig 11274 bp, 13 predicted proteins | sample 810851 | NCBI WGS metagenome assembly MDSV01 (sample SAMN05326640, study PRJNA326480) | marine metagenome | isolation source: seawater | place: Atlantic Ocean: North East | collected 2012 | reverse complement strand
ATTCGAACCCAGGAAAGAGTTGCCCCTTTGCCGGTTTTCAAGACCGGTGCTTTCAACCGCTCAGCCATCTCTCCGTGAGCAAGGTTTTATAAGTATATTTTAAAAATTCAACTAAAAAACATATCAATTTTTTTTGTAAATTTTCTATTTGTAGTTTAGGTAAGCAAAGATGAATAAAAATTTTAGTAAAGGAATATTTCTAACTGCACTAGGTTCTTTTTGGTGGGGTTTTTTTGGAGTAATATATTTTAAATATATATCATTCGCAGGTCACATTGAGGTAGTTATTCACCGCAGTCTTTGGACTACTGCAACATTGTTATTAACTACTTTTTATTTTTCTAAATGGAAAGTATTTTTTAGTTTAATCAGAAATAAAAAAAAAATTCTTATTCTACTATTTTCTGGATTTCTTATATTTGGTAATTGGGCTGTTTGGATTTATGCAGTTGCAAGCGATCGAGTTATCGATGCAAGCTTTGGTTATTTTGTGATGCCTATTATCAGCGTTTTTTTAGGATATTTTTTTTTTAAAGAAAAAATAAGCAATAAAGCAAAGTTATCAATATTTATAGTTATAATATCAATTTTATATTTATTAATAATTGATTTTAAATCAATTCCATGGGTTGGATTAATTGTTGCTGTTCTTTGGAGTTTTTATAATCTTATTAGAAAAAAAATTAATGTTGATACAGACATTGGTTTATTCATTGAAAGTTTATTTATTTTTCCTTTTGTTTTAGTTGCCTTTTATATGATTACAAAAAATAATTTAAATGATTTTGAAATTGCAAATCCATCATTAATGTTAATTTTAATGTTAGCTGGCCCTATGACAGTGATTCCATTATTTTTGTATGTTAGAGGAGTTGAATTATGTGGTTTAGGCCCAACTGGTATGATTTTTTATATTACGCCTACTTTTCAGTTTTTATTGGGATATTTTTTGTTTAATGAACCAATGAATTTAGAAAAGTTACTAAGTTTCATTTTGATTTGGATTGCTGTATTTATTTATTTGAAAGATTTATATGAAAAAAATTAAACTTATTTTAAGTATTTTTTACTTTATATTTAATATTACATATACGCAGGCCGAAGACAGTTTTGAAAATTGGAAAGTTAATTTCAAACTTTATGCTTTAGAACAAGGCATAAGTTTAAATACAATAAATAACTTAATTGATAAAACTACATTTTTACCTAATGTAATAAAATATGATAGGTATCAACCAGAATTTTATGAAAATACTAATACATATGTATCCAAAAGGACATCAAATAAAAAATTAGTAATAGGAAAAAAGATTTATATGAAAAATTTAGAAAATATAAATTTAATATCCAGTAAATATAAAGTTGATAAAAGTTTATTATTGTCATTGATGGGTATTGAAACAAATTTTGGAAACTATTTGGGTAAAATGGACATAGTTTCTTCTTTAGCAACTCTAAGTTTTGATAAAAGAAGAAGCGAATTTTTTACTTCTGAATTAATTACACTTTTAAAATTAGTTGATAATAAAGTAGTAGACGCTAATACACTTTATGGTTCTTGGGCTGGTGCATATGGAAATTTTCAATTTATGCCATCTACTATTAAAAACTATGCTATTGATTTTGATGATGATGGCAAAATCAGTCTTAAGGAAACTGATGATTCATTTGCATCTGCAGCTAATTATTTAAATATATTAGGTTGGAATAATTTAAATCCATGTTTTTATAAAGTAACATTAAAAAAAAATTTTCCTGATGAATATATAAATATTTCTGCAAAAAAAATTCATAATGTAAAAAAAGTTAGCTATCTTAAAAAATATATTAAAGACTCCAATTTTTTAGATATTCATAATAACCTTGATGCTGCTATCATCACACCCGATGCTGAAATAGTAGAAAATTCGGATAAATTATCTCCAGCATTTATAATTTTTAATAATTATAGATTAATTTTAAAATGGAATAGATCATTAAGATTTGCACTAGCAGTTTGTACATTGAGAGAAAAATTTAATAATGACTTATAGAATTTTTTTCATTATATCATTCTGTTTTTTATTTTCATGCACAGAAAAAAACACTGAGTTAAAATTTAATAAAAATTTCAAACATTATTCAAATAAAGGTTTTGCACTTATTTATGATGACAATCTCTTAAAACGTAAAATTGTAAATAAAAAACTTAATAATAGATCGCTTTTAATTTTTAATAATAATTTAAGTATTGATACAAAGGTTAAAATTACAAATTTATTAAATGGCAAGTATATATTTGCTGAAGTAGGAAAAAATTCTTTATATCCATTGTTTTATAATTCTGTGGTATCTAAAAGAATTTCTGAAGAATTAGAATTAAATAATGACGAACCTTATATTAAAATACAAACTATTAACTCTAAAAATTCTTTTATTGCAAATAGAGCAAAAACTTTTAAGGAAGAAAAAAATGTAGCAAATAAAGCTCCTGTTGAAAATATTACAATTAAAAATATTGGTATTAACAACTTGGAGAATAAAAAAAAAAGTGTTAAATTTTTAAGTTCTGATAGTATTTTTTTATATGTTATAAAGATAGCTGATTTCTATTTTAGGGATTCAGCCGATATGTTAATAAATAGGCTCAGTGGTGATCATAATATTCAAGAGATAAAAATTAAAAAATTATCTAAGAACAGCTATCGTGTTTATACGGGCCCTTTTAAAAATTTGGATTCATTAAAAAAAGCATATAATAATATAATGAAATTAAACTTTGAAAATATAGAAATTATTAAATTATGAAAAAAATATTTTATATAATTTTTTTAATAGTTAATTTTGTTTTTATCAATAATCATTCATTATCAAAAACTGGTATTAACATAACTGCTAAAACAGCTATCTTGCAAGATTATTTATCAGGTGACATTCTTTATGAAAAAGAAGCAGATATTCCTATTTATCCTGCATCTATGACAAAAATAATGACTACTATCATTGCTTTTGATTTAATTAATAGGGGAGAGATTTCTCTTGATGAAAAATTCCTAATTTCTGAAAACGCATGGCGATTATCTACTTCTGGATATTCATCTATGTTTATAATGATTGATGATGAAGTTTCAGTCGAAAATTTATTAAAAGGTATAATTATTGCTTCTGGAAATGATTCTTGTGTGGCTTTAGCCGAAGGTATTGCAGGAAGCGAAGAAGAATTTGCAATCATGATGACAGAAAAGGCGCAAGAAATAGGTATGGAAAATACAAATTTTTCTAATTCCTCAGGAATTAGTGATCCAGATAATTATTCAACAGTTAGAGATGTATTAATAATGTCAAATTACTTAATTAGAAATTATCCAAAGCTTTATGATTATTTTAAAATTAAAGAATTTACTTGGGACAGAACTGGCGGAGATCCAATAACTCAAGGAAATAGAAATCCTTTATTATATAAAAATATAGGTGTCGATGGAATTAAAACAGGATATCTTAACTCAGAGAAGTACTCATTGGCCTCATCAATTAAAAGAGGCAATAGAAGATTAATTGCTGTTGGAAGTGGTTTTAAAACAAAAAATTCTAGATCTAAGCAATCTAGAAAATTACTTATTTGGGGACTGTCTAACTTCAAAACAATAAGAATATCTGAAAAAAATAAACCATTCACAGAATTATCTGTATGGCAAGGTAAAAAAAATAAAGTTCTAGTACATTTGAATAGAGATGTTTACAAATCAATACATAAAAAAGATAAAAAACACCTCAAGATAAAGATAAATTATGAAGGACCAATTCAGGCACCTATCCAAAAAGGAGATATACTTGGTAGTGTAAATATTTATATAAAAGATGAGAAAGTAAATACTTTTGATTTAGTTTCTTCGGAGAATATTAAAAAGCAAAATATTATTGCAAGAATACTTGGTTCAATAAACTTTTTAATTTGGGGCGATGTCTAAATATCCAGTTATAATATTTGAAGGAATAGAAACTTCAGGTAAATCAACTTATATAAATAAAGTTTCTGATTATTTAAATAAAATAAATAGAAAATTTATTAAACTACGTGAACCAGGTGGATCAAAATATTCTGAAATAATTAGAAATTTAGTCTTAAGCAATAAATCAAAGCTGAGTTTTAAATCTGACCTTTTAATGATTATGGCTTCTAGATCAGAAAATGTGGATAAATTATTAAAAGTAAATTATGGAAAGAAAATTATATTAATCGATAGATTTACAGATTCAACAATTGCTTATCAACATTATGGATTGGGCATAGATTTAAGTTTGATTAAAAAAATTAATAATTTTGTCATTGGTAATTTTAAGCCAGATATAACTTTTTTATGTACAGTTAATAACAATAACATGATCAAAAGACTGAAAAAAAGAAAATTAAGTAATAAATATGATAAGTTTAACTATTCTTTTTATAAAAAAGTACAAAGAGGATATTTAAAAATATCTAATAGTAAAAAAAAATATGTACTAATTGATACCAATAAGAAGAATATTAAAGAAAATTCAAAAAAAATTATTAACAGTGTAATTAAATTAATCAATTAAAAATGTATAACGAAAATATTCTTTTTGGACATGATGAAATATTCAATGAATTTATTAAACTTTTTGAAAATAAAAAACTACCGAATAAAATTTTATTAAGTGGCAACAAAGGAATTGGCAAATTTTTATTTGTCAGTCATTTTATTAATTTTGTTCTCTCTAGAAATGAATGTTTTAATTACAATATTAAAAATTTCGAAATTAATAACAAAAACAAATCATATATATTGTACAAGAATAATACTCATCCAAATGTCTATAAAGTTTATAAAAAAAATGATAAAAATAGTATCGAAATCTCTCAAATAAGAGAATTGATTCGATTTCAAAACAGTTCATCATTTAATAATGAAATTAAATTTGTAGTTATTGATAATGTGAGCAATCTAAATCAAAACTCATCAAACGCTTTATTAAAATCTATTGAAGAACCTAATAATAATGTTTATTACATTATGACCCACAACATAGGCACTGAAATATCAGATACATTAAAATCAAGATGCATTAACTTTAAAATGTCGTTGAGTCATACTAACAAACAGTTAATCATTGATAATTATTTTTCAGTAAACCAATATGATTTAATTTCTAAAGACTTTGTGAGTTATTATGATAATCCATCTTTTTTAATATCTTTGGTAAATTATTGTAAGGAAAATTCTTTAGATATTTCTGAATTAAATATAGATAGTTTTATTCGTCTAATAATAGATAACAAAGCATATGTTAAAAATAGCTTTATTAAAAAAAATATTAAGACTTTTATCGAATTATATTTTTATAAAAAATTAGATTATTCTAATAATAAAATTTACAAGTTAAGAAACTATTTTTATTTTAAATTTAGTCAAATACAAAAATTTAACTTAGATATAGAAAATTATTTTTTGGAATTTAAACATAAGTTATTAAGTGAATAAAAATTTTTATATAACAACACCAATTTATTATCCATCGGCAAAACCTCATATGGGTCATGCTTATTCAAGTATAGTAGCTGATTTTTTTGCAAGATTTAAAAAAATTGATGGTTTTAATGTTCATTTTTTAACAGGAACAGATGAACATGGTCTTAAAATTCAGAGATCTGCAGAAAAGGCCAATAAGGAAACTAAACTATTTTGTGATGAGATTAGTAAAACATTTAAAGAACTTACTAAAATATTACATTTGTCCAATACTGATTTTATTCGAACCACTGAAGCAAGACATAAAAAATCTGTTCAATATTTATGGTCGATATTGGAAAGCAATAAACAAATTTACTTATCAAAATACTCAGGTTGGTATTCTGTTTCAGATGAAGCTTTTTATCAAAATGAAGAAGTTGAAGAAATAAATGGCAAGAAATATTCCATGAGTTCAGGATCAGTGGTTGAATGGGTAGAAGAAGAGTCTTTTTTTTTTAAGTTATCCGAATGGGAAAAACCATTATTAGATTATTATGAAAAGAATCCTGATTTTATTTTACCAAAAAGCAGAAAAAATGAAGTGGTTAGTTTTGTTAAAAATGGATTAAAAGATCTATCTATTAGTAGAAAATCTTTTTCATGGGGAATTGCAGTTCCAACTAGTAAAAATCATATTATTTATGTATGGCTTGATGCTTTAACTAATTATCTAAGTGCATTAAGTTACCCAGATACCAATGACGATTTGTATAAAAAGTTTTGGCCTGCTGACCTACATATAATTGGTAAAGATATACTAAGATTTCATGCAGTTTATTGGCCAGCATTTTTATTAGCAGCAAATTTGCCTGTTCCAAAAAAAATATATGGTCATGGTTGGATTTTGTCAGGTGACGAGAAAATGTCTAAATCAAAAGGAAATATATTAGATCCATTAGAAATTATTAATAAATATGGAATAGATCCACTTAGATATTATCTTTTAAAAGAAGTTTCTTTTGGAAATGATGGAAATATTTCTCAAAATAAATTGGAAGATTGTATAAATAGCGATCTTGCAAATAATTATGGCAATTTATGCCAAAGAGTTTTAACTTTTTGTGAAAAAAATTGTGGATTAAAAATACCCGAATATAATTTTGATGATTCTGATTTAAATGTATTACAGTCATTTAATAACTTAAAAAATATTAGAAACATGATTGATAATCAGGATATAAACTCATATATGAATTTTATAGTACAAAACTTGTTTGCTGCTAATAAATATTTTAATGATCAGGAACCATGGAATAAAAAACAAGATATTAGTAGATTGAATAGCATTGTTTACGTATCTCTTGAATTGATCAGAAAAATTTCTATTCTAATGTATCCTGTAACACCAGAAACATCACTCAAAGTATTGAAAATTTTTAAAATTTCAGAAAAAAATATTTCTTTTGATACAATAAAAGATAATAAATATTTAATACCTGATAGTAAAATTGAAAAAATTGATATTTTATTTAAAAAAATTGATAAATGAGAGTTAATTTAACAAAAAAAGAAATAATTAATTCTATTTATATGCAAATAGGATTTTCAAAAAAAATTTCTGAAAATATTTTAGATGATGTTTTTCAAATAATTTTAAATAATATTATGTTACATAAAAAAGTGAAAATTCCTAAATTCGGAACTTTTTCAATAAGAAAGAAAGCTCAACGTATGGGTAGAAATCCAAAAACTAGAGAAAAAAAAATTATATCTGAACGTAATGTAATATTATTTAAACCTTCTAGAGAATTTAAAGCACTTATTAATAACAATGATAAATAAAGATAAATATAAAACCATTAGTCAAGTCGCAGATGAATTAAATTTAGTCAATGTTAAAACAGGCAAACTCTCAACATATACCTTAAGATTTTGGGAAAAGGAATTTAAGCAAATTAAACCAAAGATATTTGCAGGCAATAGAAGATATTATGACAATAAATCAATAGAAGTAATTAAAAGAATTAAATTTTTACTCAAAGATAAAGGTATGACAATAAATGGTGTGAAAAAACAATTATCAAAAGATGATTCTGAACTTGACGAACCACTTAATACATCTATAAATAAAAAAAATATTTTAAAATTAAAAATAGATAATATTTCTAAATTAATTAAACAATTGAAAAATTAGTATGGCAAAAAAAACACACGTTAAGGTAAGACTTGTTCCTGAAGCTAAACCGGACAGTCCCTTTTTTTATTATGTAAAGAAACCAGCTGGTGGTGAAAAAGCTAAAGTTAAATTGAAAGCTAAAAAATATAATCCATCAACCAGAAAACATGAATTGTTTATTGAAAAGAAACTTCCGCCTCACAGTAAATAATTATTTTTTTTTAAAATTTCTTTTTTCATAATCGATATATGCATAAATCATATTTATCCATATTCTCTTTGTAATTTTAGGATCAATATTATTTTTTATTGATTTTGATTTAATTTTTTTAAGAATTTCGTTAATTCTTTTTTTATCAATTATTTCTTTTTTATTTTTTTTAAGCTCTAATACTTTTTTTACTAAATATGTTCTTTTTTTAATAACTTTAATTAAAGATTCATCTAATTCATCTAATTTACTTCTTATAAAATTAAGTTTTTTTTTATTTAATGGCGACATTTATATAATTGGATAAATTTATAAATATTATATTTATTTAAATATGTACATAGAAAATAATCAAACAAAAAACCATATAGCATTGTGGTTGTTATTAATGTTTTGGATTCTGACAATCATGATTATTGTAGGGGGTCTAACTAGATTGACCGATTCTGGCTTATCTATTACAGAATGGCAACTTTTTTCAGGTTTATTACCACCAATGAATAATGATGATTGGAATAATTATTTTGATTTATATAAAGAAATTCCCGAATTTAAACTTCAAAACTATTTAATGACATTAGAAGAATTCAAGATTATTTTTTGGTGGGAGTGGATACATAGATTTCTTGGTAGATTAATAGGTTTAGCTTTTTTGTTACCTTTGATATATTTTACGTTTAAGCTTGGATTTTTAAAATTATTAAACTTATATATCATTTTTGTTCTAATATGTTTACAAGGTTTCATAGGCTGGTACATGGTTTCGAGTGGTTTGGTAGAAAGAGTTGATGTTAGTCATTTTCGTTTATCTTTACATTTAATTATTGCTTTTATAATATTATCTTTAATTTTGTGGAATTATTTAAAATTAAAATTTTATAAAATTCAAACTAAAAAAATTAGCTTTCTCATTCCTTCTTTTTTTCTTTTATTAATTTTTTGTCAAATTATGATAGGCGCTTTTGTTTCTGGCATGGATGCTGGTAAAATTTATAACTCTTGGCCTTTAATGGGCTCAACTTATTTTCCTGATGATAATAATATTTTAAATCTATTTAAATTTTCTGCTTTTAGTGAGCCATCTTTGGTTCAGTTCATTCATAGAAATTTAGCTTACATAATTGTATTAAATTATATTTTCATTTTAATAAAAATTTATAAATACAAACTTACAAGTATGTACTTTTCTATAACTTTGGTTGGTTTAACGTTATTATTACAAATATTTTTAGGTATCTTAACTTTAATTTATGGTGCACAGATATTTTTAGCTTCCATGCACCAAATTACATCAATTTTTCTAGTTAGTACGAGTATTTATTTTTTATATTTAAATATAAATACTAACCAACAGCTTTCAAACTAGGTTTTCCAGAAGCTCCTAAAGCTTGATCTAAATCTGCAATAATATCATCAGGATGTTCAATACCTATTGATAATCTTACATATCCTGGAGTTACACCAGCAGCCAATAGTTCTTCTTCTGTTAGCTGGCTATGTGTAGTAGTAGCTGGATGAATAGCTAAACTTCTTGCATCTCCAATATTTGCAACATGATAAAACATTTTTAAAGCTTCAATGAACTTTTTTCCTGCTTCAACTCCACCTTTAACTTCTATACCTACTAATGCTCCATTACCACCATTTAAATATTTTTTGGATCTTTCAGCTATTTCACCTTGGTGAAGAGTAGGGTAGATAACTCTTTCTACGTTTTTATGTTTTTTTAAAAATTCAACAGTTTTTTCAGCGTTTGAACAATGTTGTTTCATTCTTAGTGGAACTGTTTCTAAACCTTGAATAATTCCCCACGCATTGTCAGGCGCCAATGGTGCACCTAAATCTCTAAGCAAACAAACCCTAGCACGCACAGCAAAAGATACATTTGCTCCAGTTAACTGAGGAACAACCTCTCCCCACTTAGCACCTCCATAACTCATATCAGGTTCATTATATAGAGGTTGTCTTTTTGGGTCTGAAGTCCAATCAAAATTACCTCCATCAACCAAACATCCACCAATTACAGTCCCATGACCACCTATAAATTTTGTTAATGAATGAACAACCACTGCAGCTCCATGATCAATAGGTTTACATATTACTGGTGAGGCAGTATTATCCATTATTAAAGGTATATTATGTTTTCTGCCAATATCTGATACTTCTTTAATTGGAAAAACTCTTAGATATGGATTTGGCAATGTTTCTGCATAAAAACATCTAGTTTTTTCATCAATCAATTTCTCAAAATTTGATGGATCTGAAGGGTCAGCATATCTACATTCAATACCAAGCTTTTTTAAAGTATGTGTAAATAAATTTACTGTACCGCCATATAAATCAGTCGAACTAATAAAATTATCTCCTGATTGGCAAACATTTAAAATTGCAAAAGTTGATGCAGCCTGACCTGATCCTACAGTTACACAAGCTAATCCATTTTCTAATGCAGCAACTCTTTTTTCTAACACATCATTTGTTGGGTTCATTATACGTGTGTAAATATTTCCAAATTCTTTCAATGCAAATAAATTTGCCGCATGACCAGTGTCATTGAATTGATATGATGTTGTCCTGTATAAGGGTACAGCTACAGCTGTAGTTGCCGGATCACTTCTGTAATCGCCTCCATGCAGAGCGATTGTTTCTGGATTTTTGCTCATATGATTTCTCCTTTTTTTAAGTATATTTTGCTTTATGTAGAGGTTACAATCAAGCTTAAAATGTTAAGTGTTTAAAGGAGGATAATTGGTTGTAATGAATTTTTTTAAAACTTTTAACACTCTGTCAGCTTCTTCAAGTAGCATCATGTGACCACAATTATCTATAATGTCAACTTTACTTCCATCTATTAAATCTGCTAATTTTTTACCTTCTTTAACAGGGCACATTTTATCGTCAGTAGCCAGTATTGATAGAGTTGGAATCTTTATTTTTTTTGCAGCTTCGAAACCATTTTTGTAATTATCACAAGCTCTAAAATCAACTCCTAGTGTTTCTTTAATAGTTCTTGATTTTGCTAACATTCCACCTGTATTAATATGGTATAGTCCTGGAACAGGATGACCACCAAAATGTCCAGCTGGACCATGAGCCCAATCCATCATTAAATCAACTGCTTTTGGATCATTATTTTCTGCAAGTTCAAGCAGCTCTGGGTTCATAGGTATAGCCCCAGCACCACCCATTAAACTCAATGTCTTAATTTTATCTGGATACCTAGAAGTACATTCAACTGTAACCAAGCATCCTTGCGAATGACCTACCAAAGAAGCTTCTTTATATCCTACAGCATCAATTACATCATTTATCCAATCAGCCATTTCTTCTATAGATTTTAAACTTTTACCACTTGAAAGACCATGCCCAGGCATATCAACAGCTAAGACACTGTATCCATGAAATGCAAAATATCTTGTTTGTAAAACCCATGTCAT
>MDSV01205292.1_pt1 | contig 11275 bp, 8 predicted proteins | sample 810851 | NCBI WGS metagenome assembly MDSV01 (sample SAMN05326640, study PRJNA326480) | marine metagenome | isolation source: seawater | place: Atlantic Ocean: North East | collected 2012 | reverse complement strand
CTTGTTCTTTTTTATCTTGTTCTTGTTCTTTTTTATCTTGTTCTTGTTCTTTTTTATCTTGTTCTTGTTCTTTTTTATCTTGTTCTTGTTTTCTTTTTTCTTGAGTGCTTAAAGCAAGATTATATCTTGTTTCATCATCATCTGGATTTAGTCTTAGAGCATTTTTATAGGCAATAATTGCATCTTCTATTTTTTTATCTTTAAATAAAGTATTACCTAAGTTATGATACACTTTTGCTTTATTATTTTGATCATTTTCATCATCACTTAATGAATTAAATAAAGCTGAAGCTTCATCGTAACGATCTTGTTTGTAAACAGCGTTTGCTAAATTAAAAGTAGCATTAAAATAGTCCTGATCTTTTTCTAATGATTTTCTATATTGCATTTCAGCATCATTATAACTGCTATCATTATATAACTTATTTCCATTTCTTAAATAAGACTTTTTATTTTGAGTAAAAGCACTTATGCTTATAAAGTTTATTATTATTATTATTATTAAAAGAATTCTCATTTGTTGTTATATAAATTAAAAATATTTTTCCTTTTACTTTTTTTATTAAGAATAATTAAATCTAATATTAAGAAAAGTAGTGCTATTCCAATAAAAAATTGAAATCGGTCTTTATATTCTGTGAAGATCTTTGTGCCAATTTCTTTTTTTTCCATTTTATTAATTTCTGTAAATAGTGTTGATAATCCTGAACTAGAGTTATTAGCTCTAACATAAGTTCCTTTACCTGAATTAGCAATCTCTATAAGTAATTTCTCATTTAACTTACTTACTATGGTCTGTCCATCTTTATCTTTTCTAAAGCCTATTTTTACTCCATTATTATAAATTGGAATTGGTCCTCCCTTACTTAGGCCCATTCCTAAAGTATGAACAAAGACTCCAAATTTGTTAGCTTTTTCAGCAAATTCAATTGCTTCTTCATCATGGTTTTCTCCATCAGTAATAATAATAATAGCTTTATTTTGTCCGTTTTCCATATCAAATGACTGTAAACTTAAATCAATAGCTTTACCAATTTTAGTTCCCTGTGTAGGTATAACTTTAGTGTTTATATTTGATAAAAACAATTTTGCAGCAGAGTAATCAGTGGTAATAGGTAATTGAACATATGCTTCTCCTGCAAATACAATTAAACCAATACGATCTCCCTCAAGCTTGTCAATTAATTTAGAGATAGCTTGTCTAGCTCTCTCTAATCGATTAGGTTTTATGTCCTCTGCCATCATAGAGTTGGACAAATCAATAGCAATCATCAAATCTACACCTTCTCTTTTTACTTCTTCCATCTTAGTGCCTATTTGTGGATTTGCAATGCCAATAATAAGTGATATAAATATTAAAATAGTAAATATATTTTTAATTTTTGATCTTCGCAAAGAGTAAGATTCTATAAGTTTACTTATTAAATTAATATCTCCATAACTGTATAGAACATTCTTTTTCCATCTACTAAATAGTATAATAAATATTATTAAGATAGGAACTCCAAAAAGGAGGTTCAGGTATTCAATATGTTCATATCTTAGCATTTAAGGAATTTGTTTTAGATAAGTTATTTTTAAAATAAATTCTAAGAATAAAAGAAATAGAGCCCATAATGCAAAAAGTAAAAACTCTTCTGATCTTTTATGAAATTCAGTTACTTCTATTTTTGATTTCTCTAGGCTATCAATGTCATTATAAATTTTTTGCAATGTACTGTTATTTGTTGCTCTAAAGTATTTGCCATCTGTTATTGTAGCTATGTCTTGTAAAGTTTTTTCATCAATTTTAACTTCTACATCTTGATACTGTATGCCAAAAGGTGTTTGGAAAGGATATGGAGCAAATCCTTCTGTTCCTACACCGATTGTATATACTCGAATCCCAAATTTTTGAGCAATTTCAGCAGCAGTTAGTGGTGGGACCATTCCACTATTATTTACTCCATCAGTAAGTAAAATAACTACTTTCGAAGTTGCTTTAGAATCTTTTAGTCTATTAATTGAAGTAGCAAGACCCATTCCAATTGCGGTTCCATCATTAACCATTCCACTACTTACATCTTTAAATAAATTAATTAGTACATTATGATCAGTAGTTAATGGGCATTGTGTAAAGCTTTCTCCCGCAAATATCACTAATCCAACTCTATCATTTTTTCTGTTACTAATAAAGTCCATAGCTACATTTTTTGAAGCTTCTAGTCTATCTGGTTTTAAATCTCTTGCCAGCATACTTCCTGAAATATCCATAGCTAATACTATATCAATTCCTTCAGTTGTACTTTCTTCCCAATTTGTTGAGGATTGAGGACGAGCTAGTGCAATAATTAAAAGTACTAATGCAATATTTTTTAGTATAAATGGGATGTGTCTAAGTCTTTGTTTTAATGTTACATCTTTACTAATAGCATCTGTATCAGAAAATAATATGTTAGGAGATATTGACTTATGTTTTAATATATACCAGAATATTATAACTATTGGAATTATTAAAAGGAAAAGATATTCAATATTTGCAAATGTTATATTATTCATCTTTTTCTATTTTCCTTGGTAATAATTATAAAATTTTTTGCTAAATCCATACTTTCTATATTTTCATTTCTAACTGGAATACTTTTAGCAAATTTAGCTAGGTCTGCTCTTTGTAAGAGAATTTGGAGCTTTTCTAAGTTTTTTTTATCTATTTTAGATATTGATTTAAGTTTTTCTAAAATTTCATCCGTAGTCATCTCTAATGCAGTAAACTTAAATCTTTCTTCAGTGTATCTTCTTATTATTTCAGATAATCTTGAATGATATTCTTTTATATCACCTCTTTGCCAAACTTTATCTTCTTCTAACTTATTTAGTTGTTTTAATGCAAAAACATCACAAGGAATTATATTTTGTATCTTATCATCTGTAATATTATCTTTTTTTGTAGATAAATACTTTTTAATATAATAGACACTGATAAAGATTATTAGAGCAAAAATTAGCCATGGTAGGATATCGCTCCATCCAATTGGCTCTTCAATTGGTTTTTTTATATCTTTCAATTTAGGTTCATTATCTAAAATTGGCATTTTAACATTAAACATTGTACTTTGTGTTTGATAATTATCTGAAAAGATAATAGGAGGGATATAGAAGCTTCCACTATCCCATGATGTAATTGTAAAATGTTGGCTTATAATCCCATTATTTGTATCAATTATTGAAGCTTCAATAATTTCAATGTTTTCAGTTAGCAGCTTATCATAATATGGCCAGAATTCTGTATTCTCCTTTTCGTTACTAATTATATATTTAGTTTGTTGGCCAATAAGAATAGTGTTAGTATCTAGAATAGCAGTTTGCGCAAAAATTAAATTACTTAAAAACAACAAATAAATTATTTTATTCATCTTCTCTTCTCTCTATTTTTAAAGAAATTAATTAATGGCTTTATATAATTATATCCTGTTGTAATATCTATTAAATCTACTCCAGCAGTAGAAAGTGTCTTTTTAATTACATCTATTTTTTTAATTCGATTTCCTTCAAAATTTAGCCTTATTTTTTTATTTGAAGTATCTAAAATCATTAATTCTTCTGTCTCTATATTCTTTATAGAAATTAGTCCAATATTTGGTAAAATATCTTCCATTTTATCATGAATTCTAAGAGCTACTAAATCGTGTCTTTTATTTGCAATCTGTAAAGGTTTTTCAAATGATGGGCTCATAAAATCTGACAAAATAAAACATACACTTCTTTTTTTAATAACTGAAGTGAAATATTCTAATGCTACTGAGATGTCAGTTTGTTTTCTGCTTGGTTTAAATGCTAAAATTTCTCTTATAATTCTAAGTATGTGTTTTTTTCCTTTTTTTGGAGGAATAAAATCTTCAACTTTATCTGTAAAGAATATTACTCCAACTTTATCATTATTTTTAATTGCTGAGAAAGCTAGAATGGCTGCAATCTCTGTTGCTAATTCTCTTTTAAACTGTTTCTTAGTTCCAAAATCACCTGATGCTGACACATCAATAAGCATCATAACAGTCATTTCTCTTTCTTCTTCAAAAACTTTAACAAAAGGAGTATTATATCTAGCAGTAACATTCCAATCAATAGAGCGTATATCATCACCAGATTGGTATTCGCGCACTTCAGAAAAAGCCATTCCTTTACCTTTAAAAGCTGTATGATACTCGCCAGCAAAAATATGATTGGATAGACCTTTAGTTTTTATCTCAATCTTTCTTACCTTTTTTAAGAGAGATGCAGTACTCATTTTATGGTATTTCTACTGTATTTAGGATTTCAGTAATAATATCTTCTGAAGTAATATTTTCAGCTTCTGCTTCATAGGTTATACCAATTCGATGTCGTAATACATCATGGCAAAGAGCACGAACATCTTCCGGTATAACATAACCTCTTCTTTTTATAAAAGCATAAGCTTTACTTGCGATAGCTAGATTAATACTTGCTCTAGGAGATCCCCCAAAAGAAATCATATTTTGGAATTTATCTAATCCATATTCTTTAGGATTTCGAGTAGCAAAAACAATATCAATTATATATTGTTCAATCTTCTCATCCATGTAGATTTCCTTTACTAGTTCGCGCGCACGAATTATAGCATCTATTTTTAATACAGATTTTGGTGAAGGGAATGTTTTAGCAAGATTATTTCTAATAATTATTTTTTCCTCATCTTTTTTTGGGTAATCAATAACAACTTTTAGCATAAAACGATCAACTTGAGCCTCTGGAAGAGGATATGTACCTTCTTGTTCCACTGGATTTTGTGTAGCCATTACTAAGAATGGTATATCTAAATCAAAAGAATCACCTCCAATCGTTACTTGGCGTTCTTGCATTGCTTCTAGTAATGCAGATTGTACTTTAGCAGGAGCACGGTTTATCTCGTCCGCTAGAACAAAGTTAGCAAAAATAGGACCTTTTTTAATAGAGAAATTTTCTTTTTTTGGACTGTATATTTGTGTTCCAATAATATCTGCTGGTAGTAAGTCAGGAGTAAATTGTAATCGACTAAATTTTGCATCAATTGTTTTTGCAAGTGTTGATATTGCAAGTGTTTTTGCAAGTCCAGGCACTCCTTCTAATAATATATGACCGTTGGATAAAAGTGCAACTAATAGGCGTTCACTCATATGTCTTTGACCAATAATTACTTTATTAATTTCCATTAATAGTAAATCAATTATTGCACTTTCTTTATTGATCTTTTCATTAAGTTGTTTAATGTCTTCTTGTAGTATTTCTGTCATTTTTTTAAATTTTGGAAAGCAAATTTATATTTTGTTAGATAAATTACAAATGTTCAACGAATTTTTTTTTTCAATAGTATATTCTAAATTCATTTTCTATTTTTACGACAAATTTTCACATGCGTTTTTTTATTGAACTTTCATATCAGGGGGTAAATTATCATGGTTGGCAAGAACAACCTAATGCTAATACTGTTCAATCAGAAATTAATAAAGCTTTGAGTACTGTTTTTCAAGAAAAAATTTTGGTAATGGGAGCAGGTAGAACAGACTCTGGTGTTCATGCTAAGCAAATGTTTGCTCATTTTGATTATAATGTTGATTTTGACATAAAAAACATAATTTTTAAGTTAAATAATTTTTTGCCATATGATATAGTTATTAATGATATATTTATGGTAAATGATGATGCGAATTGTCGATTTGATGCATATAGTAGAACTTATAAATATCATATTATACAACAAAAGGATGCTTTTAATAAAAGAGCCTATCTTTTTAAAAAAAAATTAGATTTAAATTCTATGAATTTAGCTGCAAATTATATTTTAGGAAAACAAGATTTTACATCTTTTTCAAAAGTAAATACACAAACTTTTACAAATAATTGTAATATTATGTTTGCAAATTGGAAAAAAGTTGACAATGAACTTATTTTTACAATTAAATCAAATCGTTTTTTGCGTAATATGGTTAGAGCAATAGTAGGCACTTTACTTGATGTAGGTATTGGCAAAAATAAACCCAGTATGATTAGAAAGATTATTGCAGCCAAAGATAGATCAAAGTCAGGCGCATCTGTTCCTGCACATGCACTTTTTCTGTATAAAATTGAGTATCCAGAAAATATTAAGATTTAAATGAAAGATAAACATTCTAATACAGGAAATATAATTGATTTTATACTTTTAAAACGAGTAATGGAATTTGCAATCCCATACAAGATGTATTTTTTTGTTGCGGCTATTTCAGCTATTTTATTATCAATTTTGGGTCCGATACGTCCTTTGCTTATTAATCATACCATTGATAATTATATTATGACACCTAATAAGCAGTGGTTAATTAATATTACAATAATTTTAGTTTTAATTTTAGTTTTAGAAGGAATAGTTCAATTTTTTTATATTTATTTATCAACTTGGCTGGGTCAACATGTTATTCAAGATGTAAGAAGTAAAGTTTTTAAACATATTTTGTCTTTACGGATGAGATATTTTGATGATATTCCAATTGGCACTTTGGTTACAAGGACTGTTTCAGATATTGAGACTATTGCTGATATTTTTTCTCAAGGACTTCTTGTAATTATTGCAGAACTCTTAAAGTTGATTGTTGTTGTCATATTAATGTTTTATACTGATTGGAGATTGACAATTGTTGCCTTGTTGACAGTTCCTGTTTTATTAGTTGCTACTGCTTGGTTTAAAAAAAATATCAAGAAAACTTTTCAAGATGTAAGAACACAAATTGCTAATTTAAATACTTTTGTTCAAGAGCACATAGTTGGCATGAATATTGTTCAAATTTTTAATAGAGAGAATTCTGAATATCAAAAGTTTTTTGATATTAATGCCAAGCATAGGGATGCTAATATAAAGGGAATCTTTTATTATGCTGTTTTTTTTCCAGTTGTTGAGGTTCTTTCAGCTGTTTCTATTGGACTTATAGTTTGGTATGGCGGCCAAGGTATTTTAGATGGAAAAGATATTACTGTAGGGGAGCTTATAGCATTTATTTTATTTATTCATATGATGTTTCGTCCTATTAGGCAATTAGCTGATAGATTTAATATTTTACAAATGGGTATTGTAGGTTCTGAGAGAGTTTTTAAAGTACTTGATACTAATGATAAGATTATTGACAATGGGAATACTAGTATAAAAGATTTAGATGCATCAATTTTGTTTAAAGAGGTAAACTTTTCATATACAAAAGAAGCTTTGATTCTTAAAAATTTAAGTTTTAAAATAGAGACTGGTAAAATGCTGGCATTAGTAGGAAAAACAGGTGCAGGTAAAACTTCTATTGTTAGTGCTCTAAGTCGATTTTATGATATAGACTCTGGTAGTATTATGATTGGAGGGATTAATATTAATGATATCTCTTTGTCTAGCTTGAGAACTAACATTGCATTTATTCAGCAGGAAGTTTTTTTATTTTCTGATTCTATAATAAATAATATTACCCTTTTTGATTCAAATATTTCAAAAGTTAAGGTAGAACAAGCTGCAAAAGAAATTGGAGTAGATGTATTTATAAATTCTCTTCCTGGAAATTATGATTATATTGTTGCAGAAAGGGGAGTGACATTATCATCAGGACAGAGACAACTTATTGCATTTTTAAGGGTTTATGTTCGTAAGCCTAAAATTCTAATTTTAGATGAAGCGACAGCTTCAATTGATACAGCAACAGAAGAAATTTTGCAATCTGCATTAAAAAAAATATCAAGAAACAGAACTACAATTATCATTGCTCATAGGCTATCCACTATTGTTCATGCAGACAACATTTTGTATTTAGATAATGGAAGTATTTTAGAATCAGGAACACACAAAGAATTATTAAATAATAAATCTCACTATGCTGCAATGTTTGATTCTCAGTTTGAAACTGACTTAAATTAAAATAAGATTCTATTTTAGAGTGGGTATATCTTTCTTCGATTTTTATTATTTTTGTAGAATGCCGAAAAGAATTACCTTTTTAATGTTAGTATTATTTTCTGTTAGTTTACATGCTCAAATTATAATAGATAATCTTGCGCCATATAATTCACCTACATTTCTTGTTGATGATGTATTATTAGGTGGTGGAGTTGTTGCAAGTAATCACACATTTCAAGGTGAGGCATCTCAAATAGGTTGGTTTGATGCAGCGAATACTAATCTTGGTATTAATAATGGAATTGTTATGTGTACAGGAGATATCTATGCTCTTGATCCAATTAATGGAGGTACATTTCCTATGATGCCAAATACAGTAACAGACCCAGATTTACTTGCAGTTGCTAATTCAGTTCCAGGTTTAATTGGTCAATCTTTTTCAGTAAGTTCAATTAATGACATAGCAATTTTAGAGTTTGATTTTATTCCGACATCAGACTCAATGGAGTTCAGATATGCTTTTGGTTCACAAGAATATTTTGGTTTTGAAAATTCATCATATAATGATGTTTTCGGGTTTTTTCTTTCAGGACCTGGTATTGCTGGCCCTTGGGCTAATGGAGCAATTAACTTAGCTACTGTTCCAAATTCCTCACCTCCATTACCTATTACAATCTCATCGATAAATAGTGTTACGCCAATAAATCAACAGTATTTTGTAGATAATCAAAACGGTTTAAGTATTATAGCTGATGCAGATGGTTTTACAACAGTTTTAACTGCGCAAGCACTGGTGCAATGTGGTGAAACATATCATATTAAATTAGCAATTGCAGATGGTTCAGATCAAGGTCTTAGTTCATATGTTTGGCTTGAAGCGGGGAGTTTTTATTCTCCACCTTTATCAGTAGTAAATGATTTAAGTATTGATTCAAATGTAATGCAAATCGCATGTAATTCAACAATAGAATTAACTGCAGATGGAGGTGTTGGAGCTAGTTATGAGTGGTTTGATGTAATTACATCTACTTCTTTTAGTACTGACTCATTTGTTATTGTTAGTGAAGGGCAATATGTTGTTTCAGCTGACATTTCTGGTTGTGCTAAATTTTCTGACACATTAACTGTTATTGCTGACCCTGCCCCTACAGTTTATCTTAGTTCTAATAGTTCTATCACAATTGCATGTAATTCAGATATATTAATCAATCCTGTTATATCTGGAGGGACACCTCCATATTCTTATTTATGGAGTTCAGGAGATATTGATAGTACTTTGTTATTATCTGAAGGGACACATAATATTACAGTAACTGATGTACTTGGATGTTCAGGTGCTGATACTTTAGAGATTATTTTTGATTTACCCCCTGATATAGATTTAGGCTTAGATTATAATATTCCATGTAATACAACTACACCCCTTTCAGCTAATATAAATGAAGATGGTAATTATGGGGGAACTCCCCCTTATTCTTATTTGTGGAATAATAGTCTGACAGACTCAAGTATTAATGTCAGTGAAGGCACCTATATTTTGACAGTCACAGATTTTTATGGTTGTGCTGATTCAGATGAAATTAATATTTTGGAAGATCCTGTGCCAAGTGCTACAATCTCTGGAGGTGGTTCTGTATGCGATGATGGTAGTACTGTAGCTGTTAATTTTATATTTAATGGATTATTACCTTGGGATTTAACTTATACTGATGGATCTATTGTTTCTACTATTAATGATATTATGAATTCCAATTTTTCTTTTTCTACAAATATTGCTGGTGAATATAGTATTGTTTTAGCAGATGATGTTAATGATTGTATTGCAAATACTAATTCAACAGATAAAATTGAAGTTATACTTAACCCATTACCTAATCCTTCTGTTATTCCTAATGATGTTACCATTTATTTTGGTGAGGAGGTGGATCTAACTGTAGGAAATTATTCTTTTTATGAATGGTATACTGTTGAAGATTCTTTGTTGAGTAATGAGCAGATATTGACAGTACAAGATTCCGGAAGATATAAAGTTTGGGTTGAGGATGAAAATGGGTGTTTTGCTATGTCGGATATTGCAATAGTACGCTCAGTACCTTTAACCCAAGTATTTGTTCCTACAGTATTTACACCTAATGATGATGAACATAATGAATTATTTGTAATTGAAGGTTCTAATATAGTTAATTTTAATATTCAAATCTTTGATAGGTGGGGGGAGCAACTTTTTGAGAGTAATTTTATAGATAAATCTTGGGATGGTACTTTTCAAAGTAATAAGGTTCAACAGGATTCTTATTTTTATAAGATAGAGATATTAGGTGAGGATGGTAACATATTTAAGAAAAACGGTTTAATAAAAGTTATTTATTAAAATGATAAGAAATATATTTATATGTATAATAGTATTTTTAAGTTTTAGATTAGATGCGCAAACTACTGATTGGGTTCAGTCTTTTGGTGGGGATGCTTCTGATAAAGGGATTTCTATAGGTACAGATTCATTAGGTTTTATATATTGTAGTGGTTATTATAACAATGAAGCAACATTTGGTGGTATTACTCTTACTAATGATCCTCTAAGTTCCTCAGGTAACAATAAGGAAAATTTTGTTTTTAAGATGGACTCGCTTGGAAATGTTCTATGGGCAATACCTGGAGGAAATCAAGAATATGGTTGTTGTGATGATAGAGCATTAGGAATGCATGTAACTCCAGGTGGAGATGTTTTCATTACGGGTACTTTTTGGAGTTCGTATTATTTAGGGGTAAGAGGAGCTCCAGGTACAATAAATGTTAATGGTCCTAATCAAACTAATGCTCATGACAACTCTTTATTAGCAAAGATTGATACAGATGGAAATCCTGTTTGGGTAATTGGTTTTGGGGGTGATAATACTTCAGGAGGATGTCCTTATCCGATTTATGATGCAGATGATCATTCATATGATGTTACTGTAGATGCTGACGGATTTATATATGTAACTGGCTTTTTCTCTGGCTATGATGCTGATTTTGATAATCTTACAATTACAAATCCTGAATGGGGCAATGATTGCCAACCTATGGGATATATAGGTAAATTAGACCCTAATGGAAATTGGATTTGGGTAGATAAATTTGATGGGATTAAAGATCAAAGAGGATCAAGAGACAATCGTCTAGCAATTGATCAGTTTTCAAATATTTATGTGGTTGGTGGCTTTCAAAACAGAGGACCCAATCAAGTGGGTACATATGGTCCTTTTACTGTCACCTCAAAAGGAGAATGGGATGCATTTATCTTTAAGATGGATAAAGATGGTAATTGGCTATGGGCTCAAGGTATTGGTAGTAATAAGACTGATAGAGCAAATAGTATAGCTATTGATGTATGCGATGATATATATATTACTGGTGAGT
>MDSV01111215.1_pt1 | contig 11275 bp, 16 predicted proteins | sample 810851 | NCBI WGS metagenome assembly MDSV01 (sample SAMN05326640, study PRJNA326480) | marine metagenome | isolation source: seawater | place: Atlantic Ocean: North East | collected 2012 | reverse complement strand
TAGGAGTAACTACTACAGAATATAAAGGACATGATCCTGAGTTTTGGGCAAAAGAAGCGACAGAAAGGATTATATCAATAGGAGATAAGAGTCACCCTGCAATAAGGGAACAGGCAGAGGCATTTAAGAATCATGTATACTCTGTTATTCTTCACAATATAAAAGAAGCAATTAAAAGTGATAGAACTACTTTATCAGGGGTATTTGAGAAGAATCAACAGAAAGAAATGGCAGACATAATCAGGAGATTGTAATGGCTATATCACAGGCTATGTGTTCCTCGTTTAAAAAAGAGCTACTTGAGGCAAAACACAATTTTTTAGCGAGTGGCGGCAACAGCTTTAAATTGGCTTTGTACACAAGTTCTGCAAGTTTAGGAGCGAGTACAACAGCCTATACGAGTTCAAATGAAGCGAGTGGTACTAACTATACTGCTACTGGGGCGGCTCTTACCAATATAAATCCTAGCAATGATGGTACTACGGGTATCACCGACTTTTCTAATCTTACGTTCTCTACAGTGACAATTACTGCAAGGGGAGCATTAATTTACAATGACACAAATGCAGATCGTGCTGTATGTGTGTTAGATTTTGGTGGCGACAAAACTGCTACCGCAGGAGATTTTACCATAACTTTCCCAACTGCAAATGCGAGTAACGCAATTATTAGGATTGCCTAATGCCAGCAACTACTGGTTGGGGACGGGGCACATGGGGATCTGGTACGTGGGGAGAAGTTGAACCTGTATCTGTCACCGGAGTTGCAGGTACAAGTGGTTTAGGTAGTGTAACTGTTGATTCTAAAGCAGAAGTTACGGTAACAGGTGAAAGAGCAATAGGGGCAATAGGTACTGTCATAACAGGAATATCTGGAACTTATGCAGTAACAGGAGTTTCAGCAACAGGAGAAGTAGGATCACCAAGTATATGGGGTCTGGTAGATACAGCGCAAACACCAAATTGGCAAGAAATAGCCGCGTGAGGTTTATAAAATGGCAACTTATGTAAATGATTTAAGACTTAAAGAGATTGGCACAGGCGAATCTTCAGGTACGTGGGGGTCAGAAACGAATACGAATCTGGAGTTAATTGCAGAGGCTTTCTCATATTCTAGTACAGGTGAAGCGATTGCAAACGCATCTACCCACACTATAACAATGGCAGATGGCACATCAGATGAAGCCCGTAGTTTTTATCTAAAATGTACAGGTGGGGGTCAGGCTTGTACTGTAACTTTAGCACCGAATACCCTTTCTAAAGTATGGCTTATAGAAAATACAACTAGCTATACTCTTGCTTTTAGTCAGGGATCTGGCGCAAATATATCAGTAGCAGCAGGGCAAGTTAAAATGATTGCTACTGATGGGGCAGGTTCTGGTGCGGCTGTTTATGATTTGTTTACAGATCTTTCTGTAGCAGGTGATTTACTTGTTGCAAACACAATACAACCAGCAGGAGATACCGCTTCTGGAGATACCGCTGCAATAGGTTATGCTTCAGCAGATGGCATTATAGTAACCGGACAAGGTTCTACATCAGATGTAACTTTAAAAAATGACGCAGACGGTACAGTTCTTACCATACCTACAGGTACAACAAATATTGATATTGTTGGTGTAGCAACTGCTGCAACATTTGAACCTGATGGTGATACAGCCGCTGGAGATAACGCAGCAATAGGCTACACTTCTGCTGAAGGATTGATTCTTACAGGCCAAGGATCAACTAACGATGTAACCATTAAGAATGATGCCGATGCAGATGTACTGACGATTGCAACAGGTGGCACTAGCGTCGATATTGTTGGGGATGTCACAGCTTCTACTGTAAATGCTGATGGTGATACAGCTTCTGGTGACAACGCTGCAATGGGTTACACCGCTGCGGAGGGTTTAATCCTTACAGGACAAGGTTCTACGAATGACGTAACAATCAAAAATGACGCAGATACCGCAGTTTTGCAGATTCCAACGGGCACAACTAACGCTACAATTGCAGGGACGCTGGGTGTTGCTGGCGGTTCTACTAATGGTGTGGAAATTAGTCAAGGCGACATTGCATTAAAAAACGGTGGCACACAATCGACTATCAAGTTTTATTGTGAAAGCTCAAATGCTCACTACGCTCAAATTCAAGCACCTGCACACTCAGCTTTCGATGGTAACAAAACATTAACGCTTCCAGCAGTCACAGACACTTTAGCAGGAATAGCTGCGACTCAGACGTTGACGAACAAAACACTGACTACTCCAGTTTTAAATTCTCCTGATATTACAGGCGATACTGCTGCTGGAGATGCAGCGGCTCTTGGTTATACCAGTGCAGAGGGTATTATTGTCACTGGTCAGGGTTCTACATCTGATGTAACGCTCAAAAATGACGCTGATGGTACAGTTCTGACTATTCCTACAGGTACAACTAATGTTGATGTTGTTGGAGACTTAACTGCTGGAACATTAAACGCTGATGGTGACACAGCCGCAGGAGATGCTGCTGCCATAGGCTACACAGCCGCTGAAGGAATCATAATTACAGGACAAGGTTCTACGAATGACGTAACAATTAAGAATGACGCTGATGCAGACGTTATCGAAATCCCGACAGGCACAACCAACGTCACAATAGCTGGTACGCTTGACGTTGGTGGAGCAAAAGCAAAAGTTGCAGGGAAAGAAACCATCTACGTCCCAGCAGCAGCCATGTATCCTAACTCAACGGCTGGTTGTGCTGATCTTGAACAAGTTGAATTGTCAAATGGCCCAGAGCTTAAATGTTTAGATTTTGATGCGTCTTCTGATGAAAATGCTCAGTTTACCGTATGTTTTCCAAAGTCTTGGAACGAAGGAACAGTAACATTTCAAGCGTTTTGGACAGTCACTGGAACAAACACAGGCACAGTTGCATGGGGTTTATCGGGTGGTTCTATGGCTGACGATGCTTCGATTAACACAGCGTTTGGAACAAACGTGGTTGCAACTGCAAAAGCGTTTTCTGGCACATCTAATGATATGACTGTTTCAGCAGAATCAGGTGCTGTCACCATTGCGAATGCGGCGGTTGATACCATGACGTATTTTCAGATTATGAGAGATGTTTCAGCAGATAGTCAGTCAGGTGACGCAAGGCTATTAGGTATTAAGCTGTTCTTCACCACTGATGCGGCTAACGATGCATAGGTAATTATTATGACAATGTTTGGTTACAATGTATTGGGATTTGGTGTAGGTGGGGGTGGTGCGCCTGACGTTGTTGCCGATTTGTTGGTATGTGCTGGAGGCGGAGGAGGAGGTCCGATACGAGGAGGTGGCGGTGGTGCAGGGGGAATGATTAATAACACCAGTGTAACATTGGCAGCAGGAACAGCATTTACAGTTACGGTAGGGGCTGGGGGTGCTCAGACGTACACGTCAGATGCTGTAGGCACTGACGGCTCAAATTCTGTTTTGTCAGGAGCAGGGCTAACCACCCTTACCGCTGTTGGCGGGGGCGGGGGCGGTAATGCTTTGAGCACTAATGCTGGACAAGATGGTGGTTCGGGAGGTGGTGCTACTCGGTCAGGCTCGGTTGGAACGGCTACCACAGGGCAGGGAAATGATGGCGGTGCTGGCGCTCAGGCTGGCTACCAAGATGCGGGCGGTGGTGGAGGCGGTGCAGATGTTGATACTGGTTATCCCGAAGCTGCTGTTGCTTATTCGGGTTTTCCAGCCGATTCAGCTTACGGTGGATATGGCGGTGCTGCGAAACAAGCGAGTTGGGGAGCTGTTACATTAAATTCGGTTAGTGACAAATACTCAGGTGGTGGAGGTGGAGGGGGATATAAAGGCTCATCTGCTTCGGGAGATGGTGCAGGTCGGACCGGAAATAATGGGTCTGGCGCAGGTGGTTCATACGATTATCGAAGGGACGCGTATGGGCTGGCAAATCCTTCAATTGCTGCAACAGCAGCCTCAGCTAATACCGCTGGAGGAGGCGGTGGCGCGGGTGGTGGTAATGCAGGAGGAGTGGACTCTCGATATGGCGCGGCAGGAGGGTCTGGCATCGTGGTCATTCGCTATCAAGGAACGCAGACCGCATCGGGTGGAACAGTCACTTCAAGTGGTGGTTACACCTATCATACATTTTTATCTAGCGGCACATTTACAACGGCTTAAAATATGGCACATTTTGCAAAAGTAAAAAGCAGAAAAGTTCTTGAAGTCATTGTGGCTGAACAAGATTACATTGATTCGTTACCGACAGAAGATGGTGTAACGTGGGTGCAAACAAGTTATAACACTAGCGGTAATATTCACTACGGTTGGGAAGAAGTTACTATCCAAGAATACGATAAGGATGATAACCCTTCGTCAACTTATAAGACGCAACAGCCTTATCCTGATGGTGGCGTACCCCTAAGAAAAAACTTTGCAGGAATTGGGCATACTTACGACTCAGGAAGAGATGCTTTTTATGCACCAAAGCCCTATTCTAGTTGGGTTTTAAACGAAACAACTTGCATTTGGGAGGCTCCAGTAGCTTATCCAAGTGATGGAAAATTATATGTTTGGAATGAATCTAATTTAGCTTGGGAGGAGATAACATAATGGAAATTAAACTTTCTAGCCTGATGAATCTTGCCCCAGCTTTACTTGTCGGTGCTGGCTTGATTGCAAGCTATACCACGCTTGAAGCACAGTCTCAGGAAAACGCAGAGGACATTAGTGAGCTAAGTGAACAGGTTGACGAGATTGAGGATGAAGTAAATCAACTGCAAAATCAGATGACACGAAGTGAAATCATTCAACAGAATACCGCAGAAGACCTGTCAGATGTTAAAGCAGATACAAAAGTTATTCTCAACCTTCTCCAACAAAATCAAAGACGGTCTACAACGGACTAACATGCCTACCGTCAAGGAAGCCATTGCACAGATCGAGGTTCACGAGAAGGAATGTGCGCTCCGATATTCTGCTATAGAGCAACGCCTAGAGTCAGGATCTAAAAGATTTGATAAATTAGAGCTAATGTTATGGAGCATGTATCCGTTTATTATAAGTGTGGCGGCAGTTTTTAAATGGATTGGTTAAATGGAAATAATAGTTTTTGCGTTGATGGTGCAACTTGCGCCAGAACAAGACGAGCGAGTGGCAAGCTATTGGGTAAACCAAAAACAGTGTGTGCATGTTGCCCGTGTTTTGTCGAGCCGCGAGGAAAATTACAAAAGCGTTCTAGCGTATTGTAAACCAGCTTTTGTTGATCCGATGAAAACGGAGATTCAAGGTTATGCCAAAAAGACTACAACAAACCAGTAAATATGCAAAGTATGATCTTGATGGTGATGGTGAAGTAACAGACGAAGAACTTGAACGCCATCAACAACTAGTAGAATTAGAACTCCGCGAAGAAAAAGCAGATTCACAAAGAAACATGGCTTGGGTTGCAATGATTAGCATGGTCATGTTTTCCATTTTTCTCATGTTACCCATGATGCCCGATAGTCGAGTCAAAGCTCTGTCTGATCTGCTTGGTTTGTTTTACATAGCACAGGCCAGTATAGTAGCAGCCTATTTTGGTGCAACAGCATTTATGAGTAGAAGGTAGTGTGCTTGAAGAAATTGCAGCAGCTAATAAAGCCATTGATATCATGTTACAAAGTGTTAAACATGGTAAAGACCTTTCGCATTGTGCAGAAGCATGTGGTAATTACTTTAATAACAAATCAATTTTGGCTAGACGCTCTAATAAGAAAGGGCGTGGTAGTGCGCTTCAAAACTTTATGGAGTTGGAAAAACTAAGAGAGAAGGAAGCTGAATTACGGACAACAATGAAACTAGCTGGAAGGCCGGGTTTGTGGGAAGACTTTTTAGAGTTTCAAAAACAATGCAAAAGAGAACGCATAAGACAAGAGCGAAGTAAAAAACAACTAGAAAATGCTACAATGGCGCAAGTTATGCGGTGGTTTAAATACATGATGGGAGCTACCGCTTCGCTTTTTAGTATGCTCATGGCGGTTATGGAGTTTCTTAACGCAGGGAAAGGAGAATAGGATGTTACAAGCATTGATTGGACCTGTTGCAGGACTGTTAGATAAGTTTATAGAAGACAAAGACACTAAGAACGCTTTGGCCCACGAGATAAGCACGATGGCAGAACGCCACGCGCAGGAATTAGCAAAAGGCCAATTGGAAGTCAATAAGGTTGAAGCTGCTTCAAAATCTATGTTTGTTGCTGGCTGGCGACCCGCTGTTGGTTGGGTGTGCGTGTTAGGCATGGCTTCAAACTTTATTATAATACCAATGGCAAACTTTGGTTTAGCAATTGCCGAGTCTAACATTACAATACCGCTTATTGATACAAGCACTATGATGCCTGTGCTGATGGGTATGTTGGGACTTGGTGCAATGAGATCAGTGGAAAAAGTACAGGGAGTTTCAAGAGAAAAATGATTGGTTGGCTATATGAAAAACATTTGAAATTATTTTTTGGGCGCGAGTTTAAACGTGTTCGTGCGCGAGACAGTAAAGGACGTTATGTAGCAGATGACAAATCTACGCCAGACAAGAATGAGGCGTATATTAATGTGTCGGCTGCTTTAAACGCAGGGAAGAATGAAGACTAGCGCGGAAGGTGTTGCCCTTATTAAAAAATTTGAAGGCTGCAAGCTGGAGGCTTATCAGTGCAGTGCGTCAGTTTGGACAATCGGCTGGGGAACAACTAAAGGAGTTCAAGAAGGAGATACCTGTACGCAAGACGAAGCTGATGCTTTTCTGGAGGATGACCTGTTTGAATTTGAGAAGGCAATACACAAACACGTTAATGTGCCTCTCCAACAAAATGAATTCGATGCGCTCGTATCTTGGGTATACAATCTTGGTGGAACTAACCTTCGGCAATCTACTCTTCTTATTCGCATTAATGACAACACTGACAGCAGCCGCGCTGATATTCCTTATCAAATTAGAAGATGGAATAGGGCTGGCGGCAAAGTTTTAGATGGGTTGGTTAGACGCAGGGAAGCAGAAGCATTATTATGGCAAGGTAAAGATTGGACTTATGTGTAGGTGACATATGCCGTTACAGAAATTAGCCCTAAAACCGGGCGTTGACCGTGAAAATACACGCTACACCAGTGAAGGCGGTTGGTACGAAAGCGATAAAGTGCGTTTTAGACAGGGTATGCCTGAGAAGATTGGCGGTTGGGTGCGGATATCTGCTAACACTTTTTTAGGTATATGTCGTTCTTTGCACTCATGGGTAACGCTTACTGATTTAACAGTTACAAGTGTAGGCACACATCTTAAATACTACTTAGAAAGAGGTGGTGCTTATAATGATATAACACCTTTACGTGCCACTGTGTCTCTTTCAGGACCGTTTGCTACTTCTAGTGGGTCTGCTGTAGTGACTGTAACTGATGCTAACGGTGGATATAAAAACAATGATTTTGTTACGTTTAGTGGGGCTTCTGCTGTTGGAGGATTAACACTAAATGGCGAGTTCCAAATAACGTATAGCACAGGTAATACATACACTATAACAGCTTCTTCTACGGCAAGTTCCAGTGCTTCTGGTGGAGGCACCGTGTCAGCAGTATATCAAATAAATACTGGCGCAGAGTTAGCCGCACCGTTAACTGGGTGGGGAGCAGGTACATGGGGTGAAAGTACATGGGGTAATGGTGGTACTGGAGAAGAAAGATTACGGGTATGGAGTCAAGGTAACTTTGGAGAAGATTTAATCTTTGGACATCGTGGAAGTCGGTTATATTTTTGGGATGCTTCTGATGACACGCCTTTAGATAATCGTGGTACTTTATTAAGTGCAGAATCAGGTGCATCTGACGTACCTACAGCACAAAACATTATTCTTGTTTCTGACATCAATCGGTTTGTGTTTTGTTTTGGCGCAAACATTATAAGTACATCCACACAAGATCCGCTTTTAATTAGATGGTCAGATCAAGAAAATGCTGTTAACTGGACTCCCGCTGCTACTAATCAAGCAGGTAGTTTGAGGTTATCACGAGGCTCAGAAATAATTGCTGCTGAACAAACTCGTCAAGAAGTGCTCGTATGGACTGATTTCTCTTTGTACGCCTTACAATATGTTGGCGCACCCACTGTATGGACAGGACAACTTGTCGGTGAGAATATTTCAATAGTATCTCAAAAATGTGTGGCTGTAGCTGATAACGTAGCTTACTGGTTCGGTAAAGATAAATTCTATATGTATGACGGTGGTACAAGAGTATTACCCTGTAATGTTAAAAAATATGTGTTTAATGATATTAACCTGACAAATCAGGAACAGATATTTGCTGGCACTAATGAAGGTTTTGATGAAATATGGTGGTTTTATCCTTCTGCTGATAGTGATACAAATGATAGGTATGTTGTGTATAACTATATGCAAAAAATATGGTACTACGGCACTATTGCTAGAACTGCTTGGTTAGATTCTGGTATACGAGATTTTCCTGTCGCTGCTACAAATACTAAAAATTTGGTGCTCCATGAGTCTGGGTTAGATGATGCAGAAACAGCCACTACTTCTGCTATATCTGCTTCTATAACATCTGCACAATTTGACTTGGATGATGGACATAAATTTATGCTTATATCTCGCATGTTACCTGATATAAGTTTTGAAGGATCTACCGCAGACTCTCCTGTTGTAACTATGTCAATGTCTGCACTACAAAACTCTGGTTCTGGATTTAATGACCCGTTGTCTGAAAGCGGTAATAGTAGCGGTACAGTAACTCGTACAGCTTCTTCGCCTGTTGAAAAATTTACCGACCAAATATTTCTACGTGTACGCGGTAGACAGGTTAGTTTTAAAATAGAATCTTCGTCAACAGGAATAGCTTGGCAGTTGGGTTCACCACGGATTGATATGCGTCCAGACGGGAGAAGATAATGCCTGTAGATTTAACAGATTATGGTATAACTTTTCGTGCCCCCGTATTACCTCGTCCTCCTGACGAATACTCACGGCAAGATTTTGAAAAACTTAACAACACCCTGCGTTTGTACTTTAACCAGTTGGACGATGCGTTGCGTAGTGACAGGTTAGTAAATCAAGGTGAAGCAATGAGTTGGTTTATAAGCTAATGGCTAATACATACGTAAATGCAAAGGTTGATCTTACCACTACTGACATAACTACGTTGTATACGTGTGCTGCACTTACAACAGGCATTGTCAAATCTATATTAGTCTCTGATGATTCTGGTAGTGGAGATACTATAACAGTCACTATTACAAATACTTCTGATGCAATATTTAGTTTGTTTAAGGTAAAAGCTGTAAGTGCTAATACAACAGTAGAATTACTAACTGCACCACTTGTTGTTGAGGCCGGAGAAATATTAAAAGTGCAAGCTGCAACAACTAATAGGCTTCATGTGGTAGCTAGTATTCTGGAGATTACATAGTGGCTGCTCCAGCGTATGATCCTAATATTGGTTATGAGCCGGGAGATATTGTTGATCGGTTTGGTACTTTATATAGAGCAAAAACATCTGTAAGTCCTAAAGGAGCAGGACTTGGTTTTAAACGTGCATGGGAACCATTACCAACATCAGATTCTGTTAAAGGAACACCATCAGAAACACAAACAACTACAACTCCTGCGGCAACAGTAGATACGTTTGTTCGTGAAACAATGCCCACACCAGAAAACACGGATAGTTTTGAGTGGGATCAGGCACTTACCGATAGAGCCGATGCTTATACTTTAAATGATTATGGTCTATCAGATGAAGATTTTGACATGGGTACTTGGTATTCAAATTATATCAGTGACCCTAATACACAACAAAGATTCGCAGATGGTAATCAGGTATGGAATGACTGGATAGCAGGTGGTATGCCTAGAACAACAGGCGAAACACCTTGGGGGCAACTTGTAGCAACATTACAAGCTAGAACACAAGCTAACCTAATGTCAGGTAGAGGTATTCGTCAAGCAGCTAGTGCAGCCGCTAACTGGAGAAATAATACAGCGGGGATTGAACGAGCAAGAGATGATTGGTTAGCGCATGATGTTTACTACACTGATTTTATAAATAAGTTAAATGAAGAAGGTATATCTAAAACACGTCAATTAGATACTCCAATTCAGTTAGATGATTTTCCTTTTGAATACGATAGTTCACAGCTTTACATGAAGCTGCCCGATTCTAAATATACTAAAGACTGGAATACTTACACAGGTGCACTCACTCAAGACAAAATGTTAGATAAAGTCCACTACATAGATGTTAGTGGTGGCAATGCGCCCGTTGGTACGTATTCGTTAATGAAAGTTACCATACCTAAAATTGATCAAGGAACGTTTTTAGATAGGGTTGTTGCAGGGCCAATAGGTAGTATTGCAGCGTTAATTGCACCTCAGATAACTCCATACATAACGGCTTACAAAGTAGCTAGAGGTATGGATGTTGATGCTATGGACATAATAGGTGCTGTTTTAGCAGTAGCAGATACAGGTATTTTAGGGCAGGGCACCAAAGATTTAACCGAGGCTGCTACCGCTGCTGGTGATGCCGCACTTGAATCAGCATTAGCTAGAGGTGTGGATGGGGCTGAAGCAGTTGGGTTTGCTCAAAATGCTTATGATACCGTAATAACTTCTCAAGCCTTATCTCCAGCTATAGTAGATGCACTTTCCGCAGCAAATGGGTACGTTAACGGTGTAAATATATCTAATGTTGATGGATTTGGCGTACTAGAATCTGCTATTAATTTAGGTGCCACCGCACAAGATTTTTATGATGCAGTAAATTCAGTAGAAACAGAGGCTGCTTCTTATGCTAGTTCTAATATTGGCAGTCAAATAGAATCTAATTCAGAACTGACAGATTACAATAACTGGCCCGCTGTATTGGAACACCTTGAAGAACTCTACGGTGATCTTGATATAGACGGAAATGACGCTCAAGGTATATTAGAAGCATTTTTAAGATTAGGTGGTCCTAACTCTAGTTTAGATGGTTACCCTTCTGGGTTTGCTGATTTCTTTGATGAAGTTATCTTAGAAAGAATTTTAGGAAGGGTAACAAAAACAGATATAGTTACGGGTGATGGTACTGTAATAACTTCCCCACCGGAAGCAATAGGTGATCCGTTACCTCCCATTGATGGAACTCCTGCTGACCCTGATCCTCCTAAAGCTCCTCCTATTGATATTGACATTAAACAACCAGTAGTTCCTGAACAAACAGAGGATAAAGACAAAGATGGAGGGGGAGAGCCTGAAGGTTCAACATCTGATAGTGCTCCGTCTGATAG
>MDSV01045481.1_pt1 | contig 11275 bp, 14 predicted proteins | sample 810851 | NCBI WGS metagenome assembly MDSV01 (sample SAMN05326640, study PRJNA326480) | marine metagenome | isolation source: seawater | place: Atlantic Ocean: North East | collected 2012 | reverse complement strand
GCTATTGAAGGAATAGAAGACAGTATAGCAAATAAAATATATAATTATTTTCACGAATAAATTATGAAACTAAAAATACCTAACATTCTTACTATAGGGCGAATAATTATTGTACCTATATTTGTTTTAACCTTCTTTATCCCAGGTTTTTTTGGTGATTTAATACCATTTTTTTTATTCGCTCTTGCTAGCTTTACAGACTATCTTGATGGACTATTAGCAAGAATATTTAAAGAAGAGTCTAAATTGGGAGAACTTTTAGATCCAATCGCTGACAAAATTCTAGTAGCAGCTGCATTAATCCTTTTAGTAATGAATGGGACTATTAAAAATTATGAAGTTATTGCAGCAATTATAATTTTAACAAGGGAAATTTTAGTATCTGGTTTGAGAGAATTTTTAGCTAAAGGGCAAATTTCAATGCAAGTAACAAGTTTATCGAAACTTAAAACATTTATTCAAATGGTCTCGATTGCTATTCTACTAACAGGAGAAAGTGGAAATAAAATTATTAATTTTCAAGATTACAACGCACAAACTGTAGGTATTATTCTTTTATGGTTGTCCGCTTTTTTAACTCTTTATACTGGATACGACTATTTAAGAAAAGGTATTGATCACGCAATAAATGAAGATAGCAAGAATTAAGCTGCAGATTTTTTTCTTACTAAATTTTGATAAGAGTCGTTTAAATCTTTTATTAAATCACAAACTATAAAATTATATTCTGATATTTGAGATACTGGGGTTACTTCTGCAGCAGTTCCAGTCAGAAAACAGCCTACAAAATCTTTCATTTCCTCTGGTTTAATTTTTCTTTCTACTACCTTGATCCTTTTTGATTTTGCAATTTTGATTACTTCTCTTCTCGTAATTCCATCCAAAAATGAATCTGGGATAGGAGTATGTAATTCTCCAATTTTATTTTTAAAAAAAATATTTGCTCCAGTAGCTTCAGCTATATTTCCTTCATGGTCCAACATTAATGAGTCTGTAAATCCTTTAGCTTCAGCTTCATGCTTTGATAAAGTACAAATCATGTATAATCCTGCTGCTTTAGTGTCCCAAGGAATTGTGTTTGGAGCAGGTCTTCTCCAACTCGAGATATTTAATTTAATACCATTTAATTTTAGTTTAGGATCAAAATACGATCCCCACTCCCAAGTTGCGATTGCAACATGGATTTTGTTTTTTTGAGCAGATATAGCCATCATTTCGCTTCCTCTCCAGATTAAAGGTCTCACATATCCATTCTGTACTTTCTGAACATTAACAATTTTTTTACAAGCTTCATTGATATCTGATTGCGAGTAAGGAACTATAATACCCATTCTTTTTGCTGAATGAAAAAGTCTTTCAGTGTGCTCTTCCAGCTTAAATATTTCACCTTCATAAACTCTTTCACCTTCAAAGACACAGCTTGCATAGTGCAATCCATGATTTAGAATATGAATATTAGCGTCAGCCCAATCTACAGTTTTTCCATTAAACCAAATTTTTCCTGACCGTTTGTCGTAAGGTATGCTTTCCATTTTAAGTAAATATATAGATTTTTTTTATTTAAAAAAGTATATTCATCTTAGAGATAAGTCAATATAACTTACCATTATGAAAGATTTACTTTACCTTAAAGATGAACAAATTAAAGAATTTATTCAACTGTTATACAATGCATATAGAGAAACATTTTCTGACCCTAAAGAAATTTTATCAAAAAAATATTTTGGGCCTGCTCACTTGAGAGCATTAAATCTTATCGAAAGAAATCCTGGAATAAATTTAGGTGAATTAATATTTAGGTTAAAAGTTACTAAACAAAGCTTAAATAGAGTTTTGAGAGACTTAATTAAATCTAAAATGATCAAACAGGTACAAGATGAAATTGATACGAGAAAGAAAAACTTATTTTTAGATAAAGAAGGAAGGACTTTTTTTGATACAGTATATAATGCTCAAAAAAAAAGAATATTTAATGCTTTAAAAAATTCCAGTTCTGACTCTGTAATTAAATTTAAAGATGTTTTAAAAAGAATAATAGATGGAAAATAATAGAAATCATATTCTTATTGTTGATGACGATGATAGAATTCGTAATCTTTTAAAAGATTACTTATCAGAAAATAATTATATTGTTTCTACAGCAGAAAATGCTGACCAAGCTAAAGAGAGATTAAACTACATAAAATTTGATATTATTATCTTAGACGTAATGATGCCGGGACAAAATGGTTACGAGCTTACAAAAGAGATTAAAAAAGAAATCAAAATACCAATCATTCTACTTACAGCTAAAGGTGAAGTTGAGAATAGAATAAAAGGATTAGAGATAGGTGCTGATGACTATTTAGGAAAACCTTTTGAACCTAAAGAATTATTATTACGAATTAAAAATATAATTAATAAAAGTAATAAAATTGATATCAAAACGAAACATAAAATAGGTAATGCTGAAATAGATTTAAATAAAATGACGGTTTATTTAAATAATAATTCAAAAAAAATTAATAATTCAGAAAAAAAAGTTTTAATGGAAATGTTAGCTAATCCTGGAACAACTTTTTCTAGAGATGAAATAAGAAAAATTTCAGGTATTACTCAAGAAAGATCAATTGATGTGATGATTACTAGGTTAAGGCAAAAATTGGAGTTAAATCCAAAAAATCCAAAATATCTTCAAACTATAAGAGGCTCTGGCTATGTTCTCTGGATTGAATAAATTTATAAAATATATTTTACCAAAAAGACTTTTTTATAGAGCTTTAATAATTGTAGCGGCTCCTACAATTATTTTACAAATAATAATAACAGTTGTTTTTTATGATAGTATCTGGATTAAATCGAACAAGAATATAACAAGATCACTTGTTACTCAATTAAAAACTATCGAGGAGGTTTATCAAAACGATAAAAATAATTTAGATTTTTTTACTGATAGTTATAAAAATAATTTTAATTTCGAAATAGGTATCAATCAAGAAACTTTTCCAAATACTAGTGGGGAGAGAAAATTTAGCCCTATGGATAGATTATTGCGAAGAGAATTAAAGTCTATTTTTGGAAATAATAACTATTGGTTTAATACTGCAAAATTCAAAAACGCCGTCGAGATAAAAATTAAATCTGGTAACGATGTAATAGAATTTCTGGTTCCAAAAGAAATGGTTTCGGCATCTTCGGTTAGATTATTTGTTTTATGGACTACCTTACCGTCCTTAGTTCTAGTAATTATTGCCCTAATATTTTTAAAGAATCAAACTAAACCTCTTGTTAAATTAGCAAAAGCAGCTGAAAGGTTTGGTAAAGGAGATTATGTTAATGATTTTAGAGCCTCTGGTTCGCAAGAAATTAGAAAAGCTTCTTTTGAATTTGATCGTATGGCGAAAAGAATTAATCGTCACTTAAATCAAAGAGCAGAAATGTTATCTGGTATCAGTCATGATTTAAGAACACCGTTAACTCGTTTAAAGTTACAACTTGCCATGCTGCAGCAAAAAGAAATTTCAATTAAAATGTCTAAAGATATTGATGAAATGGAAAAAATGTTAAATGACTATCTTCAGTTTGCTAAAACTCAAACTCAGGAAGGCACAACTAAAATAAATTTTGTAAATCTTTTAAAATCTATTAAAAATAAATTTAATAATCAAAACCTATCATTAAGCGATAACAACTCTCTTATCGAACTTAACGGTAGACCAATAGCTTTAAAAAGATCTTTTGAAAATATTATACAAAACGGTTTAACTTATGGAAATAAAGTGAACATGAATATTCAAAAAGGGAACAACAGAGCAATTATCATTATTGAAGATGATGGTCCTGGAATTCCTGAAGATCAATATAAAAATGTTTTTAAACCATTTTTTAGGCTAGATAAAAGTAGAAGTTTAAATCAATCAGGTATTGGATTGGGTTTAGCAATAGTGGAAGATATTATTAATTCACACGGGGGAAACATACAGCTCGGTAAGAGTAAAATGGGAGGACTGCTAGTTAAGATTTCCTTACCTTTTTAATTTTTTTGTTTTTTTGTAATTTTTGAATAATTATTTCTTGTTTTTGTACAATTTTTTTCAATACTTCAAATTCCTGTCTAGAAACAAGCTCAAGTTTATTAAAAATTTTATCTTTTTTAAATTTTAAATCTGTAGAAATTTCTTTTTTAATATCGCTTGAGGTTAAAATGCCGTTCTCTATTAAACTAGATAGTGACTTTATAATTTTTTCTGAATTGCTCATAACTTATCTTATTTGATACACATCTTAATTTCAAATATGATATAAGAAATTATGTACACCCATAACTTAGACCCTATTTTAGTAGAAATAGGGTTCATAGTCATTCGTTGGTACTCATTAGCATATATTTTTGGAATTGTTTTGGGCTGGTGGTTAGGGAAGAAAATTATCACTCATATTCTTAAAACTACAAGGCTTAAATTTACATTAAATGATTTTGATGATTTAATTACTTATATAATTATTGCTATAATTATAGGTGGTCGTCTAGGTTATATAATTTTTTACAACTTTAACTTTTACTTAACTCACCCATTAGAAATCTTTAAAGTATGGCAAGGAGGTATGTCGTTTCACGGTGCCTTAGTAGGTATAATCATTGGAACATATTTATTCTCAACCAAAAAAAATGTGCCAACTTTTTTTATGCTAGATATAATTGCATGTGTTTCTCCAATAGGAATTTTTCTTGGACGTGTAGCAAATTTTATCAATGGTGAACTTATTGGAAAAGTTACTAATGTACCTTGGAGTGTGATATTTCCCAACATGGATATGTTGCCTAGACATCCCTCTCAATTATATGAAGCGCTATTAGAAGGTTTAATTTTATTTTTTTTACTTAATATGTTAATTTTTAAAAAAAAATATGTAATGGGGACTAGTTCATTTTTATTTTTGATATTTTACGGGATATTTAGAATTTTTTCAGAATTTTTTAGAGAGCCAGATATTCAAATCGGCTATGTGTTCGATTTATTCAGCATGGGAACAATTTTAAGTTTTTTAATGATTGTTGCTGGTTTAATAATCTTTAAAATTTCAAAAGAAAAACATGAAAACTGACAAAAAATTTTTTACAAAGTCCGATATTCTTCCAATAGATAAATTTTTTAAAAATGTTTTATACAATGATAAGTTTGGTTATTATTCTTCGCAATCACCATTTGGAGAAAAAGGTGATTTCATTACCTCGCCAAAAATTTCTCAAATATTTTCTGAGATGATTGCTATATGGATTGTCAGTTCCTGGGAATTGTTTGGAAAGCCAAAAAATTTCAACATTGTGGAACTTGGTCCAGGTGATGGAAGTTTAGCAAATACTCTTCTAAAGTCTTTTAAAAATTTTCCAGAGTTTAATTCAGTAAAAAAAATCTTTTTATATGAAGAAAGTAACTTTTTAAAAAAAATGCAAAAAAAAATCATATTAAATAAAAACATAAAATGGATTAATAATTTTGAAAATATTAAAAAAGGTCCTATAATTTTTTTTGGTAATGAATTTTTTGATGCAATTCCTATAAAGCAATTTAAAAAAATTAAAAATATCTATTTTGAGAAAAACTATAAACTTAATAAACATTATCAAATTAAAGAGGTTTTCAAAAAAGCCAAAAGTTCAGATGTTAATATTATTAAATCATATAAAACATTAAAAAAATTAAAATTTATCGAATTTCCTAAATATGGTTTTCAAGAACTAGAAAAGATTACTAAAAAAATTTCTAAATTAAACGGTTGTATTCTTATGATAGACTATGGGTATTTAGCACCTAATAACCAAAATACACTTCAATCTGTTAAGGGTCATAAAAAAAATTCTTTATTAAAAAATTTAGGTAAGGCTGATATTACCTATCATGTTAACTTCACACTATTAAGCGAGTTTTTTCAAAAAAAAAAATTTAAAATCAAGAATATTATTTCACAGAAACAATTTTTAGAAAATATGGGAATTATTGAAAGAGCTAATATTTTATCAAAAAAAATGAAATTTAGTCATCAAACAGACTTATATGCAAGAATTAAAAGATTATTGAGTCCTCACTCTATGGGGAGTTTATTTAAAGTATTTTTAGCATATAAGTTTAAAAAAAATGATTTTGCTGGATTTAAATAATGTTCTACTCTAGAAAACTTAAAAAACTTAAAAATATAAAACATTGCTTCTTTTCCAGAAAAGACGGTTTTTCAAAAGGAATATATAAAAGCTTAAATTGCGGCAGAGGGTCAAATGACATTAAAAAAAATGTTAAAAGAAATTTAGAGTTTGTTGCGAAAAAAATGAATGTGCAGAAAGAAAAGTTAATATTAATGCATCAAACTCATAGCAATAGAGTGATTGAGATTAAACAAAGTAATTATAAAAAAAAGATAAAAGCTGACGCAATGGTAACTAGAATGAGAGGAATTGGGCTGGGTGTTGTAACAGCAGATTGTGTACCAATTATTTTATATGATGCTAGAAATGAAATAATTGGATGTATACATGCTGGCTGGAAAGGGGCATTTTTAGACATAATTAAAAATACTATAAAAAAAATAAAAAAACTTAATTCAAAAAATAAAATTTATGCATGTATTGGTCCTTGTATAGGTAAAAAAAGTTATGAGGTAGATTTATTATTCTACAAAAAATTTGTAAAAAGGTCTTACAAATATAAGAGATATTTTTCTAATAAAAATAATCAAAAGAAATTATTTAATTTAAGAAAGTTTGTGACTGACAAGCTTATACAATTTGAGATAAAAGTAGATCAAATTAATAAGGATACATTTACTGAAAGAAGCAATTTTTTTAGTTATAGGAGATCAACTAAATTGAAACAAAGAGATTATGGTAGATGTATATCTGCAGTTTGTTTAATTTGACTTAATTAATTTGAAAAGATTTAGAAATAAGGTATAAGTAGATACATTTCATGAAAATTTTATCTGGAACAAGCAATTTAAAACTTAGTAAAACTATTGCTAAAAATTTAAAATTAAAATTAATTAATACCAATATAAGAAGATTCGCTGATGGAGAAATTTATATTGAAATTAATGAAAATATTAGAGGTAATAGTGTTTTTGTAATTCAATCTACTTCAAATCCAGCCAATGATAACTTAATGGAATTGCTTTTAGTTATTGATGCTTTAAAAAGATCTTCTGCTAAGACTATAACTGCCGTAATTCCGTATTTCGGATATGCAAGACAGGATAGAAAGGTCGCTCCAAGAACTTCTATATCTGCAAAAGTTGTTGCAAATTTATTAACTAATGCAGGTGCAAATAGAATTGTAACTGTTGATCTTCATGCTGGACAAATTCAGGGATTTTTTGACATGCCAGTAGACAACTTGTTTACGACTCCTTTATTTTCAAAATTTATTAAAAAGAAAGTAAGCTCAAAAAATTTAATTTGTGTTTCGCCAGATATGGGTGGTGTAGCTAGAACAAGAGCTTTAGCAACCAGGCTTAAAGCTGACTTAGCAATTATAGATAAAAGAAGACCTGCTCCAGGCAAGTCTGAGGTTATGAATATTATTGGAGACGTAAATAATAAAACTTGTATAATTGTTGATGATATAATTGATAGCGGAGGGACAATAATTAATACTGTAGATGCATTGAAAAAAAAAGGAGCTAAAGAAGTGTACGTATTTATTACACATGCAGTTCTCAGTGGGGATGCGGCAAAAAAAATTAAAAATTCAAAAATAAAGAAATTAATAATTACAGACTCAATTGATAATTCAAACAAAATTAAAAATAACAATAAAATTGAGGTCTTATCCATCTCATCTTTGATGTCAGAGGCAATAAAAAGAATAGCAAATTCAAACTCTGTGTCTGATTTATTTAATTAACTCTTGTTTTGAAATTAATCTTAGGTTATATACCCTCTTCAATAAATTATGAGTAATTTAAAGGCAATAAAAAGAGAGAGTACCTCTTCTGGTTCAAACAATAAACTTAGATCTGAGGGTCTAATACCAGCAATTTTGTACGGTGGAAAAGATCCTAATCAAAACATTTCTATACAATTAAAAGAAATAAAAAATATTATTAATTCAGATACGTTTATGTCAAAAGTTTTAGAGCTAGAGATTGAAGGAAAAAAAGAAAAAGTTATACCAAGAGATGTCGCATTTAATGTTGTCTCTGAGGAACCAATACACATAGATTTCATGAGAATTGTTTCTGGGAAAAAAATTATTCTAGATATTCCAGTCAAATTTATAAATCATCCTGACTCACCAGGTTTAAAGAGAGGTGGGGTGTTGAATATAGTAAGAAGAAAAGTTGAATTAAAATGTCCCGCAGAAAATATTCCTGACGAGATAGTAGTTGATTTAACTGGAACTGATATTGGTACAAGTATAAAAATTTCTTCCGTTAAGTTAGAGGGAAATGTTGTTCCAACTATCACAGATCGTGATTTCGTTATTGCAACAGTGGCATCTCCAACGGTAATTAAGGAACCTGAAAAGCCAGCCGAGGGAGAAGAAGCAGCTGAAGGTGCAGAGGGAGAGGCTCCTGCTGAAGGTGCAGAAGCGGCTAGTAAAGAAGGGGATAGTGCTAAAAAAGATGATAAATCTAAAGAAGGCGCTGATAAAAAACCAGAGGATAAAAAACCTTCTGAAAAAAAACCTGCTGAAAAGAAATAATTTATATGCTTTTACTTGTCGGATTAGGAAATCCTGGATCCAACTATACTAATACCAGACACAATATTGGGTTTAAAATAATTGACGCTATAAACGCTCACTTTAAACTTTCCAAACAAAAACCAAAATTTAAAGGTCTGTTAACTACAGGAAGTATAGAAGAAAAAAAAATTTACGCCATAAAACCATTAACTTTTATGAATAATTCTGGAACTGCAATTAAAGAGTTAATTGATTATTTTAAAATTGATGCAAAAGATGTTTTTGTTTTCCACGATGACATGGATATTGACTTCGGTAAAATTAAAGCAAAATTTGGTGGTAGTAGTGCTGGGCATAATGGAATTGAGTCGATTGATAAGTTTATTGGCAAAGATTATTCAAGAGTGCGAATAGGAATAGGCCATCCAAAACAGAAAAAGAAAGTCAACAATCATGTATTAGAAGATTTTAAAGAGGATGAAGAAGAAAAAATTAATGAAATAACAGACAATATAGTCAAACAATTGCCTACATTGATTGAAAAAAAAATTGACCTATTTTCTAGTAAAGTTAACCAAGATCTTAATGGGATTTAAATGTGGAATAGTGGGGCTTCCAAATGTTGGAAAATCTACTTTATTTAATGCCTTAACTGCCTCAAAAAATGCTGAAGCCGCAAATTTCCCATTTTGTACAATTGATCCAAATATTGGAATTGTGGATGTAGTTGATAAAAGGCTTGATCAATTAGCCGAACTATCAAAATCTAAAAAAAAAGTTTACACTAATATAACTTTTGTAGATATTGCCGGCTTAGTTAAAGGGGCTTCAAAAGGAGAAGGATTAGGTAACAAATTTCTATCTCATATTCGCGAAGTTGATGCTATTATTCATTTAGTTAGATGTTTTGAGTCCGATAAGATTACTCACGTAAACTCAAAAATTAATCCAGTTGAGGATCTTGAGACAATTAAAACAGAAATTATTCTATCTGACCTAGATATTATTCAAAAAAAACTAGATAAAGGTAAAAAAAAATTACTTCAAGAAAAAGAAGTGAAAATGCTTGAGGAAAAATTAGAGCAATTAAATGAGGGTGAAGAAGTTGTTGCTAAAGATATATATGAAAAAAAATTTCTGACTACATTGGGGCTATTAAGTATTAAACCTAAAATAATAGTATGTAATGTTGATGAGGATAGCTTAGCAAAAAGAAATAGTTTTACAGAAAGCGTTCAAAAAAAATACTCTAAAGAAAAAATTATCACTATCTGTGCTGATATTGAAGATCAGATTATGGGATTAGATAATAATGAAAGGGAAACTTTCATGAAAGAAATAGGATTAGATAAAACTGGCCTAAATAAATTAATTAAGGAAGGGTATGATCTTTTAAATCTTGATACATTTTTTACTTCTGGACCAGAGGAAAGTAGAGCATGGACTGTAGAAAAAAATACTTTAGCACCACAAGCCGCAAGTGTAATTCATACTGATTTTGAAAAAAATTTTATCAGAGCTGAAACAGTGACATGTGAAGATTTTATAAAATTTGGAAGTGCTGAGAAGTGTAAAGAAAATGGTAAATTAAGAATAGAAGGAAAAGATTATATTGTAAAAGATGGAGATGTCTTACACTTCCGTGTCAATCCTTGACCATATTTTCTTCATACTTAAATAAACTAAGGTAGTTAAAAGTATTAAGTAAATTATTACCTTTACACCTGTTCTATGTCTTTCTTCTAATTCAGGTTCAGCAGCCCATGATAAAAATGTAGTAACATCTTTTGCCATTTGGTCTACTGAGGCTTGAGTTCCATCAGAGTACTCAACTATATCATCTGTTAAAGGAGATGACATTTTGATTTTATTACCGACCATATATTTATTATAATAAACACCGTCATCTAATGTCACGCCCTCTGGGGGATCTTCGTATCCAACTAAAACAGAATAAATGTAATTTGAACCACCAGGTCTTGCTTTGACTAAAACAGACATATCAGGTGGATAAGCTCCACCATTAGCCGCAATAGAGGCTTTCACATTTGGATATGGATTTTTAAACTTATCTGCTGGTCTGCCTGGTCTTGTAAACATTTCACCCTGATCATTTGGACCATCTGTAATCTCTACACTTGCTGCAATCGCCTTTACTTCTTGTTCCGAGAATTCTGGACCACCCGGCTCACCCAGATTTCTGTAACTCAAATACTGCATCGAATGGCAAGATGAACAGACTTCTTTGTAAACCTGAAATCCTCTTTGTAATGAAGCTCTATCGAATTTTCCTGTGATGCCTTTAAAACTCCAATCAACTTTTATAGGGTCGGTTTCCTCACCAGCACTATATAATTTAGCTGTAGATGCTAATAATAAATAGGCAATGAATAGAATTGCTTTTAAACTAAAGCTTTTCATTATCCTTCCTAGCGAGTGCTGGATCTGCGCCACCAGTGAGCACTGGCTCAGAAATGCTCATAGGAATTGGATCTGTTTTTTCTAACAATCCAACCACTGGCATTACAATAATGAAATGAGCAAAATAATAAATAGTTCCTACTCTAGCTAAAACTAAGTAAATTCCTTCTGCAGGCATTGCTCCCATATAACCTAGC
>MDSV01071137.1_pt1 | contig 11277 bp, 5 predicted proteins | sample 810851 | NCBI WGS metagenome assembly MDSV01 (sample SAMN05326640, study PRJNA326480) | marine metagenome | isolation source: seawater | place: Atlantic Ocean: North East | collected 2012 | reverse complement strand
TAATGAACACTCCATTTTCATCATAACAACCACTAAATATAACTTCACAATCTCCATACTGTGAACACTCTGATACATCTGTAATTTGATCAGACATTCCGGGAATAAAAATTTCACCACCTTGGTAATTTGAGCAATATGTTTCAATCACATGATTCCCTGAATGTTCAGAATAGTAGTTAATTGAATTATCAGCAGAAAAATCACTTTGATCCGATACATTAAAAAAATCATAACCATTTAAATGTCCTAAATTATTCTGGTATCTATAATTCAGAAAGAAAAATAATTTTTCTTTAATTACTGGGCCGCTGATTTGAAAATTGTAATCTTGATTTAAATTTTTCTCATAGTTGTCTATTCCTGGAAAAATATTTTTATTTGAAGAGAAATAATTTTCATATTTTGAAGAAAAAGTTGTTTCAAATTCATCGCCTCCATCTTTAGTGATCTGGTTTACGGTACCACTCATAGCTCTACCATATTCAGCATTAAATGTCCCTGTAATAATTTCAAGGTCTCTTAAAACAGATGGTTCAAGTGAAAATTTATTATTTGAATCCATACCAAATGCATCTTCTGCTTTCATACCATCAATTAGATATGTGACTTCAGTTTTTCTACCACCTCTAAAATGACCATCAACTACTCCAGCTTGCATGCTAACTATTGAAGCAACATCCTTTACTGGTAAAATTTCAATTTGTTTTTCTGAAATATTTTTTATTGTACCAGCTTGATCTTTTTTTACCGATATTTTTGATGCAGTTACTAGGACTTCTTCTCCTTCAATATATCCTTGATCTAATTCTACATTAATTCGGGTAGTTTTGTTTACAGAAATAACTACATCTTCCACAATAACAGTTTTGTAGCCAATCATGCTTACTTTTAAAGAATAGGTTCCAGGAGAAATATTAATCATGTAATAAAAACCATCTGGATCGGTTATAGTTCCAAGACTAGTACCATCTACTGATACAATAGCTCCTAAAATTGGATTTTTATCTGAATCAAGCACAGACCCAGATAATTTTCCAGTTGTTTGCGCAAATATTCCGGATACTGCAAAAAGAATAATAATTTTTTTAATCATAAAAATTAAATCTAAAATTATCCAGTTATCATTGATACCATAGCAACGATATCTACAACATTAATAACACCATCTGAATTAATATCAGCTGCGCATATTTGGTTTTCAGTAAGTAAGTTATTGCCAGTTATATGACCAACAGTTGCAACTATATCAACAACATTAATAATTCCATCTCCATTTGCATCACCATTTGCTGTACAATCATTTACACCACAAGATAAATCACACGAACCAGCGCAGTATGAAACTGTTGTATCTTGACCATCAATAATAAATCCATAATTCGGATATTCATCCGTTGGGTCCCAATCGCATATTTGACCAAATGGAGCTTGATATTGAATTGAGTTACCCCATATATCATTGTACCATCCTTCATCTGAAGTATCTACACATAAAATTGTAAACTCATAGGTTCCATTAGGCAGCTGGATTGTCCAGTTATTGTCATTTGTAGCTCCCCATCCATCCCAATTTGAAAAGCTTCCAGTAATACTTACAAAGTCACAATCATCTAAACCTTCAATATCAAATGACACATTATAGGTTTCATTGTCACCTCCACCATTGTCAGTGCAGACTTCATCACAGCTTCCAGCACATTGAGTGATATAAATATCAGAATTATCTGCAATTGTAAAACCGTAATTACCATATTCATCTGAGGAGTCAAAGTCACAATCAGAACCTACAGGAGCATGAATTAAATGTCCCCAGCCAGAATAATTGTCTGCTGGGCCGCTACAAAATACAATATATTCATAATTTCCTGAAGTTAAGCCTTCTAATATTCCCGTGAAAATTCCATCATTATTGTCATCTGTTAAATTTAATCCCCATCCAAGCCATTCATCACCTGATGAATTCCAAGAACCATTTAGCCCGCATTGATCATAAGATTCATTTGGAAAGCCAGAATAGTTTAAATCAATAGAAAAATATGCATTAGCAGCAACAAGATTACATAAATTGAAAATATCTGTTTCAAGAATAATAGGGTCAAGTGTACATTCTCCACTTTGATTTAAATCACAGCTAGGCATTTGAAACTCTCTATTATTGCAATCAGGACCTGGAGATAAACATGCAGAGTCTTGGAAATTACCGCAATTACCAATACCTTCATCTGTTTCTACAATTGCACCATTAACAAATTTATATTCAATCAAATCGTCACTAAAAATTCCAGTATCTACAGTTACTGAATAAACTCCATCACCATCTTCATCTGTCATTACTGTTGGAAGTATAGAAGTGCTCCATGGGAATAATTGGAAATTACCAATTAAGTAAATATTTCCATTAATAGTTTCATTATTCATATCAACATTGAATGTTACAGGAGTTTGAACAGGAGGTTGACATGTATCCCAACATGTTCCAAAGCAAAAAGGTCCCAAGTCTAAGTCTTCTTCTCCTAAACTAAAACCATAGTTACCAAAAGTATCATCACTTAAATAATCACAAGTTGAACCAACAGGAACACTTCCAGTTTCACCATCCCATCCATTTGTTGTAAAAAGATATTCATGCTCACCAGTTGGTAATTCTAGAGTTAACTCCCAAATATTATCATCATTTAAATCACTCATAGGATTACAATATCCACACCAACCATTAAATGTTCCTTGAACATATACTATATCAGAATCTGATAAGCTTTGATCACTCATATCAACTTGGAATGTGACATTTGAATAGAAAATCTCAATACACTCATTACTACATGAACTAAAACAAATAGGATCGATATTAACATCTTCTGAGCCGCTTACGATTACTTCTCTATCGCTCCATTGTCCAGAGGCACAATCTTGGCCTAAAAGATCTTCCCATCCACTTCCAGTGTTCCAATCTGTCCACCATCCATTTCTAAATTTATAAGTGTAACTTCCAGGCTCTAAATCCATAGTGTAAGACCAAATTCCATCGCCATCCTCATCACTCATTATGAATCCAGGATCTGGGTATAAATGGCCCATCCATAAAGTGGGCCCCTCATCTCCAACATCTTGTTCAGCCATATTAACATTAAATGTTACATTTGTTGAGTAAGCATAGCTTAATAAAATTGTAAAAATAAATAATTTCATATTTTTTCCCCTCTATATTTTTAACTAAATATATACCAAATAACTAAAACTAATAAGATTAGTATGCCAGTTAATATTTTGTCTTGTGTTAGATTTGCATCTTTTGAATTATTTGAAGATGAGTAAACAAGATCTTTGATTTTATTGTAATCTGGCTCAGGAGTCATATAGCTTACAGCAATCATAACCACTGAGCATACTAAAAATAAGTATAATGCAAAATGTAAAAATAGCGGTTGGGTTAAAATATTTTCCATACCATTCACTTCAGATACAAGTCTTGCTATCCCCAGTACCGCACCAGTATAAAGTGCTGCCATTGCACCTTGAGCATTAATTCTTTTAATAAATAATCCTAGTAGGAAAACTGCCGCTATGGGTGGTGAAATTAGAGCTTGAACACTTTGGAGATATGTGAATAAACCACCTCCTGATAATGATTCTTGAAATGGAATCCACATCATACCTGAAATAACAAGAAGGCCTGTTGCAATTTGGCCAACTCGGACTAATTTTTTTTCTGATTGATTCGGATTATATTTTTTATAAATATCCCATGTTATAAGAGTTGAGCAAGAATTAAAGACAGATGATAATGAGCTCATCAATGCAGAAAGTATACCTGCTGCAATCAGCCCTCTTAGCCCCGTTGGAAGAAGATATTGAACCATAGCAGCAAGTGTCCCAGAGCTTTGGATTTCACCATTTTCAACTGGAAGCTTAAATGCAGATGTAGGATCATTATGCATTGCATAAGCAATCATACCTGGAACTACAAAAATAAACATAGGTGTGAGCTTTAAAAATCCAGCAAAAATTGTTGCTTTTCTAGCTACGCTTTCATTTTCTGCTGCAAGAACTCTTTGGACAATAAACTGATCAGTACACCAATACCAAATACCTAAAATTGGAGCGCCAAATAATATTGCGGTCCATGGATACTCAGGGTGTGAAGCTGTCCTCCAAAGACTCATAAAACCATCACCTGAAGCAGCTACCATATTATTCCATCCACCAATCTCATTAAGACCAAATATTGTCACCAATATTGAGCCTCCTAACAATAGAAACATTTGAATTGTATCAGTGTATATAACAGCCTTTAATCCACCTAATATTGTATAAAATCCAGTAACTATTACAACTATAAAAGCACCTAGCCAAAAATCTATTCCAAGCAAGGTCTCAAACACTACTGCACCAGCAAAAATAGTAACAGATATTTTTGTTATAACATAAGCAAAAATTGATACGATAGATAAATACATTCTAGCTGAAGATGAAAATCTTTTTTCTAAGAATTCAGGCATTGTGGTAACACCACTTTTTTTATAGAAAGGAACAAAAACCCAACCAAGAATTAGTAGCATGAATGCAGCTAATATTTCAAATTGAGATTCAATTAGACCTTTTTTAAATCCGCTTTCTGCAAGTCCAACTAGATGTTCTGAACCAATATTTGATGCAAACAAAGATGCCCCTATAACAAACCAACCTAAATTTCTATTTGCTAAAAAATATTGAGAAGTATCATCTTTAGTCCTAGATGAATAAATTCCGACACCTAGAATTATTGCAAAATATAATCCTAAAACGATAAAATCTAAAAAAGCCATAGTACCTCCTACTATTTTATATTTAAATTATGTAGGCGATAATTTAGATTAAATTATCAAAATTTACTAGTAAGAATGTGTTTAATTAATTGGAGAATTATGATTTTTTATAAAAAAAGAATTTTAATATTAGCATTATCAGTTTTTGCTTTTTCTTGTTCTGATAATGATGTAGATAAAAAAGTTGATACTATTTTATCTCAAATGACTATAGATGAAAAAATTGGACAAATGACTCAGCTTGACAGAAGGTTTTTAAGAACTGAAGAAGATATTGTAAAATTTGGTATTGGTTCTATATTGAGCGGTGGAGGTTCTGTGCCCCAAGATAATTCTATTAAAGGTTGGGCTGACATGTATGACAGATTTCAATCTTTGGCACAAAAAACAAGGTTAAAAATTCCATTAATTTATGGTATTGATGCTGTCCATGGTCATAATAATGTTCAGGGAGCGACTATTTTCCCTCATAACATCGGTCTTGGTTGCACGTTTGATTCTGAAATTGTTTATAAGGTCGCAGATATTACTGCTAGAGAAGTTGCAGCAACAGGAATTGATTGGAATTTTGCTCCGTGTCTTGCAATACCGCAAGATGAAAGATGGGGAAGATACTACGAAGGATATTCCGAGGATTCAAAGCTGGTTTCGGATTTAGGAGTTGCTACTATAAAGGGCTATCAAAATATTTTGGGTGAAAAACATTCTATTGCTGCTTGTGCTAAGCATTTTGTAGGCGATGGTTCTACAATTTGGGGAACTGGAGATAATAATTATATGATTGATAGAGGTAATGCTCCTATTACTAAAGATGAGTTATATGATAGATATTTGCCTCCATATCAAGATGCAATTAATAATGGTGTTTTAACAGTTATGGCTTCGTTTAACAGTTTTAATGGTGAAAAATGTCATGCTAGTAAATATCTATTTACAGATTTGTTGAAGGATGAATTGGGCTTCGAAGGCTTTGTAATTTCAGATTGGAGAGGTATTGATGAAATTCCAGGAGATTATAAATCAGATATTGTTACATCAATAAATGCAGGTATTGATATGGTTATGGTCCCTGGAGATACAATTTGGGGAGGAGAACCATACCATAAATTTTTAAGATTATTCAAAGAATCTGTTAATGAAGGTTTGATCAAAGAAGATAGAATTGATGATGCTGTAAGAAGAATTTTGAAAGTTAAGCATCAATTAGGTCTGTTTGAAAATCCATATGCAGACAGATCTTATATTAAAGACTTTGGTTCATTAGAACATAGGGCTGTTGCTAGAGAAGCTGTAAGGAAATCTGTAGTCGTTCTAAAAAATGAAAATGTTTTGCCAATATCTAAAAAATTAAAACATATTCATGTTGCTGGAATTGGTGCTGATGATATTGGTATGCAATGTGGTGGCTGGACAATGGAATGGCAAGGGAAAATGGGTGATATTACACCTGGGACTACAATATTAGATGGTATCAAGTCTTCTGTTTCAAATCAAACTAAAGTAACTTATTCAGTAGATGGGTTAAATGGTAAAAATGCTGATGTAGGAATAGTTGTAATTGGTGAAGAACCATACGCTGAAGGTATGGGAGATAAAGAAAATTTAGTTTTATCTACTAGAGATTTATTAGTTCTAAATAATATGAAAAAATACAATATTCCAATTGTTGTGATTATGCTATCAGGTAGGCCCCTCATTATTACTGAAGAGCTGAAAAAATGGGATGCATTTGTTGTTGCTTGGTTGCCTGGAACAGAAGGTAATGGCGTATCAGATATTCTGTTTGGTGATTATAGTCCCTCAGGAAAACTTTCATTTTCATGGCCAAAATCAATGGACCAAATCCCTCTAGATTACAGAGATACTGATAAGGCTTTATTTGATTATAATTATGGATTAACATATTAGATGAACAAATTATATATTTTACTAATATTTCCATTTTTTATTGCATGTGATGAATCTTCAAATAGCAGTTACAACCCATTAAATCCTAATTGCAATGGAGATAATCCCTTTGAAGATGCAACAGGTTTATGCTGTAATTATGATGATGTAGATTGTAATGGTATATGTTTTGGAACAATGATGGATGATAATTGCAATGTATGTGGAGGTGATAGTTCTTCATGTGACCTTGGAGGCTGTGATGACCCTGCAGCTTCAAATTATAATGAAACTTCTTCTGATAGCAACAATTGTATTTATGATGATATTGATGAAGGATGGACCTGGGTTTGGGGTGATGAATTCAATACTTCATCTTTAGATGTATCTAAATGGGATTATCAGCTTGGTACGGGGAGTCAATATGGCATGGTTGGCTGGGGTAATAATGAATTACAATACTATACTAATGAATCAGCAAATTTATTTTTTAACACATGTGATAATGATAAGCAGTGTTTAGTTATTTCAGGATTTAGACAGACGTATGAATCAAGTGAATACACATCTGCTAGAATTAGGTCTGCGGGCTCAGGAATAAGAACCTATGGAAGAATAGATGTCAGAGCAAAGCTCCCTACTGCTCAAGGGACTTGGCCTGCTATTTGGATGCTCCCAGAGGATATGATTTACGGCGGGTGGCCTGCAAGTGGTGAAATAGATATTATGGAGCATGTTGGTTGTGATTTAGGATCAATCCATGGATCTATTCATTGTGATTCTTATAATCATATCGATGGTACCGAGCAAACATCAAGTATTAATAATATTAATGTTGACCAATTTCATATATATAGAATTGATTGGGATGCTAATGGTATTAAATGGTATGTTGATGACGTATTATATAATGAGTTTTCTAATGAAAATTCTGGATCAAGTAGCTGGCCCTTTGACCAAGATTTTTATATTATTTTAAATCTTGCAATTGGAGGAACTTGGGGAGGTTTTTGCGGGGTTGATAGTGAATCTTTGTCCTTGCCTCAAAAAATGGAAATTGATTATGTGAGATTTTTCCAAAAAGATAATTAGTTTTATTCTGAAGTAATTACACCAACCATTCTTGTTAAATCAATAACATTAAACTCTCCATCTGTATTAACATCTATTTTATGAGCATCAAGTAATTTAACGCCATCAGTGTTAAATAATATATAGTTGACTGAATATATAATATCTAATACATTAATAATCCCATCTAGGTTTGTATCACCAGGTTCTACATTTATATCAAATTCCCAATCTGCTTTTCTAGCTCGATAGGCGTAATATCCAACGGGGTAGGTGAGTGTTAGAACTGGATTTTTATCATAATCTACTTCTGTTATATATGTTCCTGCATCAAGTATATTAGTCTCTAAAAAAAACCCCCAGTTAATTAAAGTATTATCATTAGGAAGTCTTTGAACACTTCCCATTGACATTGATACTATGCTATCAGGATGAACATACTCCCATACTAATGTTGCTGTTTTTTCTGTTTCATCAAGCTGGTATTCTACGGCTCTAGATAGCATAGGGTCATGCTGAGTTCCATTATCAAAAAGAGTTATATTGCCATTTTCAATTCTTCTTACATCATGTTGCTTATTAAATCCATCTAATCGATCATCTATAAATGTAAATTCGTTATAGGGGCCACCCATAATCCATATTATATTCCCAGAATTTCTGTCTATTTTAAAAATTTCATTGCTCGTTCTATTAGATAATAAAAGGTTTTCATCAGAATCTACTTCAATACTATTCCCATGCATAAATGTAATTTGAGGATTTGATAAATTCATATTTGGATAATCGTAAATTGATAAATAGTCCAATGCATTCCAATTAAGAATCAAGCTGTCCTCATTGTTGAATTCTTGAATGATTAAAATATCTCTGACAAGAGTTGGCATAGGCATTCCTAAATCTACCCATGTAGAATCATAGCATTGTAGAATGTATCCTCCATTGTCAAGGAGCCTTATATCATGATAATCTGTAAGTTTGTCATTAGCACATTGAACAGTATCAATCTCTTGCATGAATTGATTTACAATAATCCAGTTTTTAGCTATTTTATCATAGTAAGATAGTTTTTGATTGTTTTTTCTAAAATCAAACCCGTGCTCTCCATGACTTACTTCCCAGTAAATTGATAAATCTTCATTCAAAATTCCTATGTGCGGATCATCTGAGGACATAGAATGAATTAATAGCTTTGAAGGATATGCGTTATCGTTAGATAGGTAGTTGTAATTGGGATAAACAGCCAGTAAAGTAGTAAATAATACTAAAAAAACGATGTCTTTAATATAGTTTTTATTCTTTTTCATAATAAAACTTACAAATAAAAAAATAAAATATATGTAATAATTAGTAACTGATTATCTAAGGAGAAAATAATTTTTATATTTTTTATTAAGTAACAAAAAGTAACAAAATAAAATAAAAAAGTTGCGGATATCAAATGTTTTTATTTATATTGTAGACCCGCATTAGTGTGGGAGGATGATAATTTATATAAAAAACGCGCGTGAGAACTTTATAGTGATATGTATCACATTTGATACTTTTTTTAATACCTATATTCTTTCAGTTTTTTAATAAATAATTAAAAAAATATGAAAATAGATTTTTTTACAAATAAAAATACAATGGAGGAGTTGATATGAAAACATTAACCAAAATGTTTTTGTTGTGCTGTTGGTGTATGATGTCTGTAACTTTTGCAGAAAAGTTGCATATAGATCAGATTAAGGCCAATGAACTACAACAAATTATCGAACAAAAAGAGCAAGAAAAAGAAGCTCTTGAATCTCAGCAATATGCTGATAAACTAGCTATTAAGCAAGCTATTGAAGCTGAAATTTTAGCTGCTAAAGAGGCTTTAAAGGCTATTAAGGATGCTGAAAAAGCTGAAATTTTAGCTGCTAAACAGGCTCTTCAAGCTGAAAATGCGTCTCCTGTATCTATAGAGACTGTTATAGATGCAACGAACGCTGCAAAAGAATCTTTGAAAGCTCAAATGGAAGCTAATGTAGTCGCTCAAGAAGAAGCTAAAAAAATAGCTGCATATGAAGCTAAAAAAGCTCAAATTCAAGCTACTGAAGAAGCTGAGAAAGTAGCTGCATATGAAGCTAAAAAAGCTCAAATTCTTGCTGCTAAAGAGGCTTTAAAAGCTCAAATGGAAGCTGATGCAATAGCTCAAGAAGAAGCTGAAGCTTCTGCTGCTTATGAAGCTAAGGTTAATCAAATTAACCAAATGAAAGAAAATTTTGATTTTGATGGTCCAAGATTACAGGTTAATCCTTATTCTGTAATTGAAGTGGCTCCTGAAAACGGAAGCAGAGATGGTAGTGTTTCTGTTGATGTTTGTTCTACAGATAGTTGGTCTGGTGAAGTATACTATATACTTTTAGATACAACTAACTGGTGGGCATGGGGTTCTGATGGTTGGACTCAACATACTGCTGGATCATATGGATGTGAGAATTTCTCAGTTTCAGTTCCTGCTGGGAATTATCAGTTTATTTTAGGTGATTCGTTTGGTGATGGTGGTGCAACTGCTGCTGTGAATGTGAATGGTGAATTGCTTGGATCCGTTTCAACAGCTGCAGGTGATGGACTTAGTCCATATTCAAACCTTTACGAAGCTGCATATTCATTTGATGTAACAGATGCAGCTGTAACAGACGCAACAGTAACATTTGACCTTGATGGTCTTGATAGTTGCGGTTTTGTTAGTGTAACTGGTACATTTGATGAATGGTCAGGATGGGGTGCAACTACTGATACTGGTATGTCTGCTTCAATCCCAGCTGGTGATCATGAGTTTGTAATTTTATGTGTTGAACAATCTACAATGGATGCTGGTGTTGCATGGTGGGACGATATTTGGGGTAATTCAACTCAATATTCTGCTCCTATCGAAGGTGCATGCTGGAGTGGTAACTATGATTATGCAAACTACACTTTAGCTGTAGGTGCAGATGATATGATTGTTGCATATTGCGCTGGAACATGTGATGCTGCATGTGCTGTAGCATGTGATGGTACAGAGTATACTGCTGTTGTAGGCGGTGGTTCATGGGATAGTGAAATTTCTTGGTCATTAGGCGATTATGCCGGTGGTGCAGGAACATTTGAACTATGTTTAGCTGATGGCGATTACACATTGGTAATGGCTGATGCTTTCGGTGATGGTTGGAATGGTGGATCATTTGTAATGGGTGATTTATCGTTTGCTGGACCTGCTGATGGACTTTATGAAGAAGTAAGTATTTGTTTAGGTGCTGATTGCGCTGTTGCTACATGTGATGATGATGCTGCATGTAACACAGGTGCTGAAGGTGACTGTGAATATGCTGCTGATGGATATGACTGTGATGGTAATGCTTTATGTTCAGATACAGTTTATGATGTTGCTGTAGGTGGCGGTTCATGGGATAGTGAAATTTCATGGGCATTAGTAGATGCCTCTGGTTCAGCTGCGGCATCTGGTGGTGCTGGAGCATTTGCACTATGTTTAGCTGATGGC
>MDSV01033094.1_pt1 | contig 11277 bp, 15 predicted proteins | sample 810851 | NCBI WGS metagenome assembly MDSV01 (sample SAMN05326640, study PRJNA326480) | marine metagenome | isolation source: seawater | place: Atlantic Ocean: North East | collected 2012 | reverse complement strand
TGATAAACTTAATAAGTTTTTACGTAATATCTTTATCGCATTTTTATCATTTTCAACAAAGGTCAAACTTTTTACACCTCTAGAAATACATTCCAAGCCGAACGATCCAACTCCAGAGTATAAATCTAATACTTTTGATTTTTCAATTTCAATGTTAAATAAATTTGAGTGTAAAAGAATATTAAAGATATTTTCCTTCACAGAATCTTTCAATGGTCTAGTTGTTGAAGATTTAATAAAATCTATATATTTGCCTTTAAATTTTCCACTGATAATTCTCATAAAAGGTTTATATCACTCTCCAACCTATGTCCTTTCTGTAAAAACCATATTTCCAATTTAATTTTTTTAAATTTATAATTATTTTTTTTCTTATATCCTTAAAAATTTTACCTCGAAAAGAGATATTCAAGACTCGCCCACCGTTTGATAGTAGTTTATTATCAAAATATTTCGTACCTGCATGATAAATAAATAAATTTTTATTTTTTTTTATTTTATTAATATTTTTTATAACTTTATTTTTTAAGTACTTTTTTGGATAACCTTTTGAGCAAAGTACAATAGTCATACATTTCTTATTTATCCATTTAATATTAATTTTGTTTAATTTGTTTATGATTGATCTTTGAAAAATTTTTACTAAATCTGTTTTTAATCGAGGAATAATAACTTGACATTCAGGGTCTCCCATTCTTACATTGTACTCTATCAAATATGGTTCATTATTTGTTATCATTAATCCGACATACAAAAAACCGGTATAAGGTTGACCATGTCTTTTAAGTTCTTTTAATGTAGGTTTAACTATTCTATTTATAATCTTTTTTTCTAATTTTTTATCTAAAATTGGTGCAGGAGAATAAGCCCCCATTCCACCAGTGTTAAGTCCAACATCACCTTCCTTAACACGTTTGTGATCTTGCGCTGTTCCAAAAAATTTAAAATTATTTTTATCTACAACCAAAAAATAACTTAATTCTTCACCAATGAGATATTCTTCAAGTACTAATTTTTTAGAGGATTTGAATTTTCCTTTAAAAATAATATTTGAAGCATCTAAAACTTGTTCTTTAGTTTTACATATAACAACGCCCTTACCAGCAGCTAAACCATCAGCTTTTACAACTAATGGTAATTTGTTTTTTTTTTAAAAACTTTCTTACATCTTTTTTTGTTTTACAGACTTTAAAATTAGCAGTTGGAATATTGTTTTTTTTACATATAGATTTCATAAAAGATTTCGAGCCCTCTAATTTCGCTGCATACTTATTTGGCCCAAAAACTTTAATTTTATTTTTTATTAAAAAATCAACCAAACCTCTCACTAAAGGTTCCTCAGGACCAACTATTACTAAATCAATTTTATTTAATCTTAGAATACTAAGTAATTTTTTGAAATTAAGATAATCTACATCGATATTTTCTGCAATTTTACTAGTTCCAGCATTTCCAGGTATACAGATTATCTTTTTGGTCAATCTAGACTCACGTATTTTTAGGCATAGAGCATGTTCTCTACCGCCGCTACCTATTAGTGCAATATTCATATAAATAAATATATTATATAATTTATTGATGAATAAAAAAAAGGCTAAACTTAAATTTAAACACAACTCTTTTGAGATAATCGAGGATGGTGATCACGTACTTTGTGCTGTATCTGGAAAAGAGATATCACTTAGAGATTTAACTTACTGGAACGTAGATTTACAAGAAGCTTATTTTTCTCCCATTGAGGTCAATGAGAGATATAAATTAATAAAAAAATAGTTTTTATTTCCATCTATTATGTGTCCAAATCCACTGGTCTGGATTGATTTTAATCATATTTTCCAAAACGTGATTAAGTTCTAATGTTAAATTGATTTTATTTTTATATTTTTTACTATCAATAGGATCAAATACTTTCATTTCAAAATGATTATCATTTTTTCTTAAAATAAAAACTGGAACTATTTCTAGATTATATTTAAGTGCTAATTGTGCTGGTAGAGTGGTAGTAAAAGCTTCATCTCCAAAAAATTTTATTTTTGAACCTTCGCTGACTCGTTGATCAATCATTAAAGCTATACTGGTTCCTTTTTCGATAAACTTTATTGACTCTTTAACACCACTTAAACCTTTTTGAATTTGATTCTCACAAATGTATTTTTTCCGCAAATATTCCATTAATGGGTTTATAAAAAAATTGTTTAAAGGCCTGTAAATTGTCGCGAGACTGACATTTTTTTTTGTTATTTCCATTGACATTAGTTCGAAGTTTGCGAAATGACCAGAAACAAAAATAACAGGTTTATTTTCTCTAGAAATTTTATTAAGTATTTTTTCTCCCTCAATTTTAATATGATTATTATTTTTTCTAAATTGTTCTAAAAACATATATTCTATAAATGTCATTCCATAATTTGCCCACATGTTGTATTTAATTATTTCCTTATCTTTTTTATAAAAATTTTCTTTAGTAAATCTTTCTAAATTTTTATCTATTGTTTTTGTTGATTTAAAAAATGGACCTATCGTTCTAAAAATTGTAGAAAAAACTCTTCTACCTTGTGTAATTCCTAAAATTTTTCCAAAAAGAAAAAAAAAGTATACAATTATGGCTTCTAAAAAATATTTGATTCCTTTTATCATAAATAACTTAATAATTGATTAATAAATTTTTCTTTCTGATGAATTACAAGTGCAGTTTCAAGATAGTTTATATTTTTAAAACCCAGATCTTGAATTCTTAGATAATCTTTATGAGTTGTTATGATGGAAAGGTCATTTTGAATAGCATAATCATTTATCTTATCAATTTCTTTTTTTTTGAAATTATAATGATCTGGAAATGATAAAGTTTTTCTTAGATCTAGATTGTTTTCCTTACATAAATTAAAAAAATTTTCTGGATTGCCTATGCCGGCAAAAGCCAATAGTTTTAAATTTTTAAATTTTTCTAAATTATATGGCTTGTATTTTGAATAGTAAATATTCATTTCTTTTTTAATAAATAAAATTTTTTTTTCTAGTTCTATGTTCTTTTCACCATTTATAACTACGATTTGAGAATGATCTAATGCTTTTAAGCTTTCTCTTAATGGACCAGCAGGAATAACTAAATTATTTCCTATTGACTGGGAACTATTAAAGCAAATGATATTTAAATTTTTTTTTATAGACTTATCTTGGTAGCCATCATCTAAAATAATTGACTTAAAATTTTTTTCTTTTGAGAAATTAATTGCTTGTAATCTAGTCTTACCCAAAACAAGACTTTTTGTAATTTGATCAATTAATTTATGTTCATCGAATTGATTTTTATAATATTTCTTAACTATACAAGGGGTTTTTGAATTTTCTTTTAATATTTTAAATATCTCAATGGACAAAGGTGTTTTGCCTGTGCCACCTAAATAAATATTTCCAACACAAATAATCGGAATATCAAAACTTTTTTCTTTAATAAATAAATTTTTTATTATTAAAATTGACTGGTAAATTAATGAGAGCGGTATTAATAATAATGACAATAAACTAAATTTTTCATCCCAAAACTTTGGCTTTATTAGGTTCATCTTATAAAATTTTATCTATTTCTTTTACGCTTTTTTCTAATATCTTTTTACCTAAAAAATCTAAATTTTTAGAAATTTTGTCGGTATTTTTCTTGGGTGTTTTGAAATCTCGGTATAGTTTTTCAGAAAGCTCTAATTCATTAGTAATTTTTTCTGAAATTTTTAAAGATTTAAAAAGATCATATATTTCTTGAAAGTTATAGACGAAAGGTCCGTGATAAATTTTACACCCTAATTTTGCAGCTTCAATTGGGTTCTGTCCACTGACACTTTTTAGTTTTTTTATAAATGATTTTCCAATGAAAACACTTTTAGAATACTTAAAAAAGCTTAACAAAATACCAAACGAATTAATTATTAATATTTCTTTTCCTGCTACTATTTTATCTCCATCATTTAAAATTTGAGTAGTTAAATTAAGTCTTTCAGAAACCTTTTTTATTTCATTCGATCTATGAATATGTCTAGGAATAATAATAGTAATAAGATTTCTAATTTTTTTTTTAAGATTCATATGGGCTTTTAAACAAAGTAATTCCTCTCCAGCGTGCGTGCTTGCAGCACACCAAAATTTATTTTTAGGAAAAAAATTATTATTAACTTTAATATTATTTTTGTCTATAATACTCGCAAGTTTAATATTTCCAAAGTATTTAAGATTTTTGGCATTTAATTTTTTAAGAAGATTTTTTGAACGTTTACTAGAAGCTAAACATAAATCAAATGTATTAAATATTTCTTTTGCAAAATTCTTCACTACCATCCATCTATTAAAAGTTTTTTCTGTAACTCTTCCATTAATTAACACTGAAGGAATTTTAGCTTTTTTAATTTCAAATAAAAAATTTGGCCAAACCTCTGAGTCAACGAACAATACTAAATTTGGCTTCCATTTTTTTAAAAATATTTTGGCTAAGAAATTAATATCTAATGGAAAGTATCTATGTCTTATATTTTCAAGATTTTGTATTTTTTTTTTTATTAAGTTCCCAGAACTAAGTGTTACTGTCGTAATAAGAAATTCCAGTTTTCTTTTTTTATTTAGTTTAAATATTAATGGCAGTATACTCTGGACTTCACCTATGCTAGCTGCATGAAACCAAATAAGTTTTTTTTTATACTCGGTATCGATTGAAAAAAAAGATGGAAAAATCTTTTCTTTATATCTTATTTTGTCTTCCTTATTTAAAAATTTTCTAAGAAAGATTAATAATATTAAAATAGGATAAAAAAGATTTGTTATAAATCGATATATATAAATCATCTTATTTTAATTGTTTTTCGTATAATGATTTATACTCTTCACAATTGTTTATTAAAAATTCATGATTACCACTTTCCACGATTTCTCCATTTTTTACGACAAAAATTTTATTAGCTTTATGTATAGTTGAAAGCCTGTGAGCTATTACTAGTGTTGTTTTATTTTTTGTTAAGTTTAGTATAGCATTTTGAACGACTTCTTCAGACTCTGAGTCTAAAGATGATGTTGCCTCATCTAACAATATTATAGGAGCATTTTTAAGTATTGCTCTGGCGATTGACAATCTTTGTTTTTGACCTCCAGAGAGTTTAATTCCGTTTTCACCAATGATTGTCTCGTAGTTTAACGGCAGTTTATCAATAAATTCATTTGCTGCAGCAAACTTACAAGCATTAATTACATCACTTTGAGATGCTTTTGTGTTAGCATACAGAATATTGTTTTTTACAGTATCATCAAATAAAATTACGTCTTGACTAACTAAAGAGATATTTTTTCTGAGAGATTTCAAAGAAATTTTTTTTATATCCTGACCATCTATTTCAACATGTCCTTTTTGTGGATCATAAAACCTTGGGAGTAGGTTTAGTATTGTACTTTTACCAGCACCACTTTGACCAACGAACGCAGTCATTGAGCCACCCACTATATTTATATTAATATTCTTAATAGCCTCTTTGTTTGTTGATTGATAGCTAAAATCAACGTTTTTAAAGTTAATGTTACAATCTTTTAAAGTTAAGTCAGGTAAGTTATTGTCTTCTTTAATATTAATTGTTTGATCGATGATATTAGCAATTCTTTTAAAAGCAGCTGCTCCTTCATAAGCAACCATGTTAATCGTGGCTAAGGACCTTATAGGCTGGTAAGCCAACATCATTGCTGCCAAAAAAGAAAAAAAACTATTAACCGTAAGTTCTTCTGACGCGATAAGTTTACCTGAGAAGAATATAAAACCAGCTATCATAATACCTGTTAGTATTTCCATAATTGGTGTAGCTCTTATTGTGACACTGTGTATTTTGATATTTTTTTCAACTAACGCGTCTATTAATTTTTTCGCATTTTTACTTTCTTCTTCCTCTTTTTGATAAATTCTAATCATTCTTGAGCCTTTAAAAATTTCAGATAAAAATGATGTTAAGTTTCCCGAAATTTGACCCGCCTGGCCAACAGCTTTGCCAATTCTTTTACCCAAGTTTTTTGCTAAACCTGCCGCTAAAGGCATCATTAAAATAGCAAATAAAGCTAATTTCCAATTTTGATAAAACATCAAAGACACTAAAGCTATTATTGAAAAACTATCTTTCATTAAATTCAAAACTCCTGTGCTAACTAAAGTTTGAACTCTTATAGCATCTATTAATATATTTGAAATATATTCGCCCGAATGTCTATTATCTAAAGTCTGCACATCTGACTCTAAAATATTTTTTGCAATTTGTTTTTGCATTTCGCCAGACACTTCTTGTCCTACCCTTATAATATTTACTCGGGCAAAATAAAGAGAGAGACCTTTTGCTGAAAATGTAATTATAATTAAAATTGGTATTAACCACGCTAAAGTTTTATCTTGATCAATAAATATTTTTTTAACTGCCGGATCAAGCAACCACGCAATGCCAGAAGTGCTGGCTGCGACCACTAATGATAACAATAAAGCAAAAAGAATTTTCCCTAAGTGATACTTTACGTATTCTTTATAAATTCGTTTTAAAATAAATTTTAATTCTTGAAATTTCATCTATATATTTGAAAAACTAATACCTAAAAATAATAATAAACCAGAAATATTATTCAATTTAAAAGCCTTTAAACAATTATTTGGTTTTCGTTTATCAAACATCTTGATTTGATAAGTTAAACTTAAGCTAAATATAAAAAACAAAAAAGTAAAAATATTTAATCCAATTTTATTATTAAATAAAAACATTAATATTATTATTGATATTAAGTATGACATACTTACAAATAGTTTAATGTTTTTTTTAAATTTAATTGAAGTAGATTTAATTCCAATAATTTCGTCATCTTTTATATCTTGTGCTCCGTAAATGGTGTCATACCCCAATGTCCAAAATATGGCTGAAAGATAAAGTATAATTATTTCAGCAGAAATATAGTTACTTATTGAAGCCCAAGCCATTACTATGCCCCAATTAAACGTCAACCCTAGAAAGAGTTGAGGCCAATAGGTTACTCTTTTCATAAAAGGGTATGTAAAAGCAAAAAACATCGATCCTACTCCTAACATGATAGTGAGAAAGTTAAATTGAATTAAAATTGTGAAAGCAAACAAACAAAGTATTGCAGAATATATAATAGATCTTGCAACACTTATTCTTCCAGAAGCTATTGGCCTCTTTTTTGTTCTTTGAACTCTTTTATCAATATCTTTGTCAACTATATCATTTACAATACATCCTGCACTTCTCATCAAAACAGAGCCTAAAAAAAACAGGAGCAAATAATAGATAAACAAATGTTTATCTTGATTAAATTGATATGCGTAAGCAAGTCCCCAAGAACATGGCCAAAAAAGTAACAAATAACCAATAGGTTTATTTAATCTTGTGAGTTCAATAATTATTTTAAAATGTTTCATGAAAATATGACTTGTAAATATCAAACACTATCTTCATAATCAATTTGATTCGAAATGGATATAGATTACACAGTCACTGCTCTGATGTTTCCAGCTATTCCTTTAATGATGACTATGTATTCTAACAGGTTTCACACTTTAAGTGCATTAATTAGGCAAATTCATGACCAGTATACTTTTGAAAAAAAGGTGCCACCTGAATGGGAAAATCAACTACATGTTTTGAACAAAAGAACAAATCTTTTAAAATATGTGATGGGTTTTGCTGCATTTGGTTTTTTATTTAATATGTCTTCAGTTTTAATGCTTTATTTAAACACAATACAGATAGCTAGATTAAATTTTGCTGCTTGTTGTGTGTGTATGATTATTTCTATTTTCTTATTTTTACAAGAAATTAGACTCTCTAATCAAGCATTAAAGTTTCATTTAAGCGATATGGAGTCGATGAAAAAAGATTTGTAACTAATTTTTATCTAATTGATTTTTTTTAAATAATGAAATTCCTTTTTGAATTTTATGATTATAAGACTCTCTAAATGTTTCTAATTGCCATCCTTTCATTCTATTAACTATTAATTCAAGGTTTTTTGATTTCCATTCATCGGGGGTGCTTTCATCCTTCCATAATTTTTTTTCTTCATTAGTTCTTGCGCAGCCATAACAATAACCTGTAATTGGATCAGTTTTGCATATACTTATGCATGGAGAAATAATTTTGTTCATTAAGGAATTAAAATAGCAGGACCTGTTAATTTCCTAGCCTCTAGGTCTTCGTGTGCCTGCTTTGCATCAGCAAGTTTGTATTTTTTTGAAATTTTTATTTTTATTTTTCCAAACTTAATTTTTTCAAATATTGAGTCTGCGCCAGCTTGAAGTTCCTTTCTATTTGTAAAATATTGGCCAATAGACGGCCTTGTAATGTAAAGACCCTTAGGTTGAATTTCTTTTGGAATATTTACAGGCTCCAATGGGCCGGAGGAATTACCAAAACTTACCATCATTCCTCTTGTCTTTAGGCAAGCTAAAGACCCTTGAAAAGTTTTTTTACCCACTCCATCAAAAACAGCCGAAACACCTTTGTTATTTGTTATTTCCATTACTTTTTTTGTAAAATCTTCTTTGGTGTAATTAATAACTTCAAAATAACCATTACTTTTTGCAATGTTAATTTTTTCATCTGATCCAACAGTGCCTATCACTTTAGCACCTATACTGTTGGCCCATTGAGCAAAAATTTGACCTACACCTCCAGCTGCAGCATGAAATAAAACTATCTCACCAGCCTTAAGCAAATAAGTCTTGGTAATAAGATAGTTAGTAGTCAAACCTTTTGTCATTAAAGTCGCGGCTAATTCATGAGAAATTCCATCTGGAACTTTTACAGCTATGTTTGCTGGAATTACTCTTTGTTGAGAATATGCACCAATTGGTGCGGAGGCGTAAGCGATACAATCTCCTTTATTAAATTCATTAACGTTAGAACCCACTTCCACTATCTTTCCAGCTGCCTCCAATCCAATACCACTAGGAAAGTTAACAGGATATAACCCTGATCTATGATAAACATCAATATAGTTTAAGCCAATTGCATGATTTATAACTTTAATTTCGTCGGGACCAGGCGATCCAATCTCAACTTCTTGGAGCTCAAGAACCTCGGGCCCGCCATTTTTTTTTATTACGATAGATTTTGGCATTTTTTGGAAAGTACTTTAAGTTTTAATATTTAGCAAATGTTCCATTGTTATAATCCTGAATAGCATCAAGAATTTCAGCCTTTGTATTCATAACGAATGGACCGCCCCTAGCAATTGACTCTCCAATTGGTTTTCCAGCGATAAATAAAAACTCAGATTTTTTAACTGCTTTCACCCTAAGATTGTCACCTCGCTCTAGTAAAATTAAGTTCGAGTTGTCAATTTTATTATGACTTTTTTCACCAATTTTTAATTCACCTTTTAGTAAATATATAAAAGAGTTATGTCCTATTGGAACTTCACAGCTAAATTCTTTTCCTTCATTCAAAACTATGTGAAAGTAAATGGGCTCAACGTTGTGTTTTTTTTCAGGACCTTCAGCTTTCTCAAATTTACCTGCAATCACTTTTACAACTTTTTCACTGTCTTTATGTTCGCCAAGTTCATTTCCTTTAATATAAAGATATTCAGGCTTATTCTTTTTCATCTTTGCTGGCATATTGATCCAAAGTTGAAACCCTAACAATTTCCCTTCTTTCATTGCAGGCATTTCAGAATGAATAATTCCTCTGCCGGTTTTCATCCATTGTACATCACCTGATGACATAATACCTTTAGCGCCAGTACTATCCTGGTGTTCAAACTCCCCATTCAACATATAAGTTACTGTTTCTATTCCTCTATGTGGATGTGGAGGAAATCCAGCAATGTAATCATCTTTATTTTCAGATCCAAATTCATCAAGCATCAGAAAGGGATCTACATAATCTGCTTCAGGTGTTCCAATACTTCTTTTTAATTTAACCCCAGCACCATCAGAGGCACTCAAGGCTTTTATAATTTTTTTTACTTCGATTAAAGTCATATAATTAGTATATTAAATGTTTAAACTATATCAAGTAGCTGCGATAAGTTGCCGATTTCATTTTTGGGCTGATAATCGAGGATATCGAAATGTGAATTATTTCGATTTACCCAAATAGAGTTGTAACCATAATTACCTGCTCCAGACACATCCCATGTGTTTGCGCTTAAAAAAGTTACTTCATTAGCCTTTATATTATATTTTTTTACTGGTATTTCATAAACTTTTGAAGCAGGTTTATATATTTTTACTTCTTCAATTGAAAAAAGATCATCAAAAAGATTTTTTAAATCATTACTTATAATTAACTCTTTTAAAAGATCAGGTGTTCCGTTTGAAAGTATTGCAAGTTTTAAATTTTTTTTTTTTAAATTTTTTAATACTTCTTTTACTTCAGGATAAGGAGATAAAATTTTATAAAGATTTAACAGCTCATTTTTCATATTCTCATCTATATCAAAAACTTTCATTGATTTATCTAAACTGTCTTCTGTTATTTTCCAAAAATCTTTATGTCTTTTCATTAAACTTCTAATCCAAGTATATTCTAGCTGAGTAGTTCTCCAGAAATTTGAAAAATTCTCCCACTTTTTTCCAATTTTGTCTTTACATTTTTCCGCGGCGGAGTTTACGTCGAAAAGTGTACCATAAGCGTCAAATACTATAGCCTTTGTGTTCATTTATTTTAAACGTTATGAGAGCCATCACATAAAGGAGGATCGTTTGTTTGTTTACATGTGCAAAAAAAAACTTTTTTAGATTGATCAGCTAAATATTTAAGAGGCACAAAGTTAGTTTCCTTATGCGAACCATCACAAAAAGGTTGTTTAGAACTTATCCCACAAGTGCACCAAAAATAAGATTTTCCTTCAACTACTTCGACACCTTTAGGGGATTCACCGGCTCTTTTACCTTTTTTCATTAATGTTCCTTTATATCTTTTTAATTTATTTATATTATATTTAATTAATGAATATTAGATTATATCACCCTGACAGTATAGTAGAAAATACTACAAGTTTATTAAGTAAAGAACACACTCATTACGTTGTAAATGTAGTACGACTTAAAAGAGGATCTAAATTAAATTTCTTCAATAAGAACGGAGAATGGAAAAGTGAGGTAATTTTTCTCGTCAAAGATAGAGTTGAGGTTAAGTTTTTAAAAAAGATTAAAGAAGTAAATAATTTATCTAAAATTGAATTAGCGATTTGTTTAGTTAAAAAAAGTCCGATGGAAACTATTTTGCAAAAAGCAACAGAGCTTGGTGCAAAAAAAAT
>MDSV01185965.1_pt1 | contig 11278 bp, 13 predicted proteins | sample 810851 | NCBI WGS metagenome assembly MDSV01 (sample SAMN05326640, study PRJNA326480) | marine metagenome | isolation source: seawater | place: Atlantic Ocean: North East | collected 2012 | reverse complement strand
TACTGTAACACAAGTTCAAACTAGACTTATGAGCTCTCAGTATGAGTCATTAATTAAAAAAGCTAAATTCGGGAAATAATTTAATGAACTTAGTTATTTTTGGACCACCTGGAGCAGGTAAAGGAACTCAATCAAAATTTATCGCAACAAAATTCAATATGTATCAATTATCAACTGGAGAATTCTTAAGAAAAGAAATGTCAAAAAATACACAGATTGGTAAAAAAATTTCAACTGTGATAAACTCAGGTTCCTTAGTTTCAGATCAAATAGTTTCTGATTTAATTGAAAAAGTTATTTCAAATAACGAATATCGTAGTAGAATTATTTTTGATGGTTACCCACGTAATTTAAATCAGGCGAAAAATTTAGAAAATTTATTAAAAAAGTATGATCAAAAAATTGATATTGTTTTAAAATTATCTGTAAGTTTAGAAACAATAAAAAAAAGAATTTCTGAAAGAAGAACTCAAGAAAAGAGGCCTGATGATATTGAAAAAATTGCAATTAAAAGATTTGAGACATATGAAAAATCAACAGAACCAATCATTGAGTATTATAAAAAATTGAATTTATTAAAGGTCGTAGACGGAGAAAGACCTATAGATCAAATAAACAATGAAATAAGCGATATTATTTCATCTATATAGGGTTGACATTGATCAATAACGTCATTAAATACGCTTTAGAAATTAAACCCTTTATAATATGGCTCGTATAGCAGGAATAAACATTCCACAAAATAAAATTGTCAGTATTGCTCTAACGTATATTCATGGTATCGGTCTACATTCATCTAAAAAGATTTGTAAAAATTTAAATATTTCTGAAAAAACAAGAGTAAACCAACTTTCTGAAGAACAAGTGTTAAAAATTAGAGAGTATATTGACAGCAATCATAAGGTAGAAGGTGATTTAAGAAGAGAAATATCAGTAAATATTAAACGATTAGTAGATCTTGCTACTTATAGGGGCAGCAGACATAAAAAGAAATTACCAGTTAGAGGACAAAGAACTCATTGTAATGCGAGGACAAGAAAAGGTAAAGCAATAGCAATAGCTGGAAAAAAATTAACACCGCTTAAAAAATAATTATGAACAAAAAAGTTGAAGAAAAAAAAGAATTAGAAAATAAAGATATAAAAAAAAAAGAAACGCAGTTTAAAAAAAAGAAAAAAGTAAAAAGAAATATTACCTCAGGAATTGCATTTGTAAATTCTACTTTTAACAATACCATAATTTCAATAGCTGATGAAACTGGCAATGTTATATCCTGGTCTTCAGCTGGTTCAAAAGGATTCAAAGGCTCTAGAAAGTCCACTCCTTATGCAGCACAAGTTGCTGCTGATGATGCTGGCGCAAAGGCTTATGAGATGGGCTTAAGAACATTAACTGTTCAAGTTAAAGGCCCTGGCTCAGGTAGAGAAACAGCGTTAAGATCTTTGCAGTCTAGAGGTTTTAAGATTATATCCATTAAAGATACTACGCCTATGCCGCATAACGGAACTAGACCACCAAAAAAAAGGAGAGTTTAATGCAATCAAGCACAAACATAATTGACAAAAATTGGAAAGAATTAATAAAACCTAACAAATTAAATATTACAAGTAGCGATGACAAATCATTTGCAAAAGTTACAGCTGAACCTTTAGAAAAAGGTTTTGGTCAAACAATAGGGAATTCACTAAGAAGAATTTTATTATCGTCTATTCAAGGAGCAGCAGTTACTGCAATACAAATTGATGGTGTGTTGCATGAATTTTCATCAATCAAAGGTGTGCGTGAAGATGTTACTGACATTGTATTAAATGTAAAAAACTTAGCTATTAAGTGTAATGCTAATAGCTCAAAAAAATTAATTTTAGACGTAAAAGGCCCAAAAGAAGTTAAAGCAAAAGACATAACTTTAGTACCTGAAGTTGAAATACTAAACCCTGAACAAACAATATGCAATGTAGATGAAAAAACAAATTTTCATATGGAATTATTTGTTAATTCAGGAAAAGGTTATGTACCAGCGCCTAAAAATAGATCTGAGGATAGTCCATTAGGATTAATATCTATAGACTCTTTATTTAGTCCGGTAAAAAAAGTTTCTTTTTCAATTGAAAATACAAGAGCAGGGAGTGCGCTTGATTATGATAAGTTAGTAATGAATGTAGAAACAAACGGTACGGTAGCAGCAGAAGACGCAATTGCCTATTCCGCTAGAATTTTTCAGGACCAATTATCAATGTTTGTAAATTTTGAAGATCCAAAAGAAATTGTAAAAGAAGTTAAATCATCAGAGCCTGAATTTAACAAGAATTTATTAAAAAGAGTTGAAGAATTAGAACTTTCGGTAAGATCTATGAATTGCCTGAAGAACGACAATATCATTTACATTGGTGATTTAGTTCAAAAAACAGAGCCAGAAATGTTAAGAACTCCAAATTTCGGAAGAAAATCTTTAAATGAGATTAAGGAGGTTTTAAGTACTATGTCATTATATTTAGGCATGGAAATACCTAACTGGCCTCCAGATAATATAGCTGAGATGTCAAAAAAACTTGAGGAAAATAGTTATTAATGAGACACAATCTAGGTTATAGAAAATTAAACAAAACCACTGAACATAGAAAAGCTTTGTTTAAAAACATGCTTAATTCTCTAATAAAGTATGAACAAATAATAACTACACTTCCTAAAGCAAAGGAACTTAAACCACAAATAGATAAAGTAATTACTATAGGAAAAAAAAACGACCTAAATAACAAAAAAAAACTTTTTTCTAAACTGCAAAATCAAACCTCAGTTAAAAAGGTTTTCAATGAATTATCAAAAAGATATAGCAAAAGAAATGGAGGCTACTCAAGAGTTTTAAAAGCAGGTTTTAGGACTGGTGATGACGCACCTATGGCAGTAATTGAGCTTGTTGATAGAAATATAGAGGCAAAAAAAGTTGATAAACCAAAAAAAATTGATAATAAAGAAAAGAAAACATCAGAGACAGCTCAAGTAGCAGGTAAATAAATTTAGTTATACATGCAAGAAAAGTTCATAGTAACTAAAAATTATAATAATATTCGCTTTGATAGGTGGTTTAAGGAAGAAATTAAAAATCTTCCAAATTCTCTAATTCAAAAGTTATTAAGAAAAAATAAAATTAAAGTTAATGACAAAAAGATAAAATCTTCATTTAGACTTAATGAGGGAGACAAAGTTTCTATATTTAATTTATCAAATTATAAACCTACAAATTTAAATAAAAAGATCCAATATTTACCTTCTAGGGTGGAAAAAAACAAATTAGAAAGTTTTGTCATCTATGATGATGCAGAATATATCGTAATAAATAAACCAAGAGGTATTGCCGTACAATCTGGGACTAAAAATTTAAAAAATATCATCGATACTTTAAAAAAAACTAAATATTTTCAATTTACTAAACCTTATATTGTTCATCGATTAGACAAAGAAACTACAGGAATTTTTTTAATAGCAAAAAATAGAGAGTCAGCTCAATTTTTTACTTCATTATTTAGAATAAGAAAAATTCACAAAACATATTTAGCGTTAGTAAAAGGAGAGGTTCCTAAGAGTTTAAATAAAATGGAGGATTATCTTGAATATTTTGAAAAAAATAAAAAAACAAGACTAAAAGCGATAACTTATTTAAAAGTTTTAAAATCTAATTACAGATATTCTTTACTAGAGCTGAACCCAAAAACAGGTAGAAAGCATCAATTAAGAAAACAACTATATATGAGAGGCTTCCCTATTATTGGAGATAATAAATATAATTTAGAAAAAAATAAAAAATTTAAAAATCAATTCATGCTTCTACACTCATATAAAATTAGATTTATCAAAAATGAAAAAAAATTTAATTATCAAGCTAGTCTGGATAATGATTTTAAAAAAAAGTTAGAATTATATTTTAAATAAATTTTTAATAAAAATTTCAACAATATTATTATTTAGGTTAGAAACTTTTTTAACACCCAAATCTTTTAAAGATGTTACCATTTCATTATTTAACCCACATGGAATTATCTTTTTGTATTTAGTTAAATCGTTATTTATATTGATCGAACACCCATGGTATGCTATCCACTTTTTTACTCTGATACCGATTGCAGAAATTTTTTTTTGACCCACCCATATACCAATATTTTTTCTATCTGAATAGGCTTTAATTTTGTACTTTGCTAAAAGTTCTATAATACTTTTTTCTAATTTGTTTATAAGTAATCTAATATCTTTTTTTCTTTTATTCAAATCTATAACAAGGTAAATAATTTTTTGACCTGGATTATGTAAGGTTATTTTTCCACCTCTATTAGTTTTGATAACTTTAATTTTTTTATCTAAAATCTCATCTTTATTGAATCTAATACCACTTGTGTATGTAGTTGGATGCTCCAAGATCCATATAAATTCTTTTTTTAACCCTTTTTTAACGTCTTCAACTCTCTTTTCTAGAATAAATATCGCTTTTTTATAAGACACCCTATTTTTGCTGATTTTTATTTCTATGCTCATTTAAATTGAATTTTACCATTTTATGAACTATTAGTCTCAAAAAAAGAAATCGGAGATTTTTATGAGTTTAATTAAATCTATAGGTGGCAAAAACGTAAACTTTGATTTTAATAAAGAATTTTTAAGCATTTTTAGTGATAAAATTAAAACGTCTGATATTAAGTTTATAAATCAAACTTTAGAGGATTTACACCCCTCTGACGTTGCAAATTTAATTGAAAATTTATCATCTGAAACAAGAGTAAAATTATTAGAAATTGAAGAGTTTTATATTGATCCTGAAATATTTGTTGAAATTAACGAGTCTATTCAAACTGAAATTTTACAATTATTATCGTCAGAGTCTATAGCTAAGATAATTAAAAGATTAGAATCAGATAATGCAATTTCCATTATTGAAAATTTAAATAAAGAAAAAAAAAATTCCGTTTTAGACAAGCTTCCACCTAAGGACAGATTTTTACTAGAAGAAGGATTAAGCTATCCAGAGGACTCTGCAGCTAGAATTATGCAAAGAGAATTTACCGCTGTTCCTAGTGATTGGTCCGTGGGTCAAACTATTGACTATTTAAGAGAAAGTAAAGATTTACCAGAAGAGTTTTTAGAGATATTTGTTGTAGATAATGATTTTAAACCAATTGGAATCGTTCCATCGTCTAGAGTTTTGAGAACTCCAAGGGAAAAAAAAATGAACTCAATTATGAGAGAAATGCCAGTTTTAATTTCAGTTAATATGGATAAAGAAGAAGTGGGTCATGCATTTGAGAATTATAACTTAGTATCTGCTGGTGTAGTTAATAAAAATAACAAACTTGTCGGAATGATTACAGCAGATGATGTGGTAACAGTAGTACAAGAAGAAGCAGAGGAGGACGTACTAAGACTAGCCGGAGTTGGAGATGAGGAAATTACAGATAGCGTAATAATAAAAACTAAAAGAAGATTTAATTGGTTGCTATTAAATCTTTTTACAGCTCTTTTGGCTACATGGGTGATAAGTTTATTCGGAGCGTCAATTGAACAAATGGTTGCCTTGGCTTTCTTAATGCCTATTGTTGCCTCAATGGGTGGTAATGCGGGTATGCAAACTTTGGCAGTCACTATAAGAGCTATAGCGACTAAGGAATTATCTTCAGGTAATTTTAATAAAATAGTCGGAAAAGAATTTTTAATAGGAATTTTAAACGGAATAATTTTTGCTGTTATCACAGCTATTATTGTTCAATTGTGGTTTCAAGAGTTTAAACTTTCATTATTAATCGGTATTTCAATGGTTTTAAATATGATCGTTGCTGGATTGTTTGGAATATTAGTTCCAGTATCACTTAAAAAAGTTAATATTGATCCAGCGCTTGCATCTAGTGTTTTCGTAACAACTATAACAGATGTAATTGGTTTTTTATCCTTTTTAGGTATAGGTTCTTATTTTTTCTTAAATTAAATATTATCAATTAATCTTATTTTATCGATATAAAAAGCTGAAAAAATATTGAAATTTTCTTTAAATTTTTTTGCTTTTGTCAGTTTATCCAGGTTGATAGCCTCGATATAATCTATTTTCTTTATACCTAAATTTGAAATTTTATTTTTGAGAGAAGTTAAATTAATTCTATTTTTTTTATTTCTTTTTATAAGAGATTTTTCTTTTTTTATATACATAAATACTTTTGAAGCTAGTGCTTTATTGTATTTGCTTAATCCCTCATTTCTAGACGAGCATGGAATAGATTTGATATCTCTTACTGTTCTACAAGATTCAACTAATGTTTTAATTTTATTTTTCTCTATATGCTTTTTAATTAAAACAAGTTGCTGAAAGTCTTTTTTACCAAGAAATATATTTTTTGGTTTTATCAATTCTAAAAATCTATTAACCACATTGAGAACTCCTATAAAATGTCCCGGTCTATGTTTGCCACACAATTTTTTTGAAAATGAATGTAGATACACTTTGTTTTTCGGTTTAAATGAAAATATGTCTTTATATTTTGGTAAATAAAGATATTTAACTTTTAGCTTTTTAAGTATTTTGATATCTTTCGCAATATTTCTAGGATACGACTGAAAATCACTTTTAGAATTAAATTGCTTAGGATTTACAAAAATACTGACAAGAGTAGCTGTATTTTTTTTTTTTGCTTTTTTTATTAAAAACTCATGTCCTTTATGTAGACCGCCCATAGTTGGTACAAAAGATAAAGAATTTATCTTATTTATAAGCATGTTGAGGTCTTTTTTTTGCCTAATTATTTTCATTTATAAATCGTAATGATAATACTTATTAAAAGAATCATATGATAAAACAAGCAATTATTCCACTAGCAGGTTTAGGCACAAGAATGCTGCCTTTAACAAGTGTTACACCGAAAGAACTATTACCAATAAACGGAAAACCCAATTTAGAATATATTCTGGAGGAATGTTTAGAAGCAGGAATAAAAAATTTTATTTTTATTATATCTAATAAAAAAAAAAGTATTAAAAAATATTTTTATAATGATAAATTTTATAAAAATATACTTAAAAAAAAGAGAGACAAAAGAATTTTAAGTGAATTTATTAAGATAAAAAAATATCGAAAAATGATAAAATTTGTCTATCAAAACGAACCTAAAGGCACAGGTGATGCTGTGCTAAAATGTAAAAAATTATTGTCAGGCAAATATTTTTTGATGCTATTGCCAGATGATCTGATTATAAAAAAAAACTGTACAAAAGAAATGATCAAATTGCATAAACAAAAAAAAGGTTCAATTATTGCTTCAAAAAAAGTTCCTAAAAATACAATTTCTCGTTGGGGCATATTGTCTTTGAAAAACAAAAAACGAAATAGTTTTCAAATTAAAGATGTTATAGAAAAACCAAAATTAAAAAATGCCCCTTCGAATTATGCAATAATAGGAAGATATATTTTACCAAAAAAGATATTTAAAGAAATTGAAAAATTAAAACCAGGTCAAGGAAATGAAATTCATATTACAGACGCAATAAAAAATTTAATATATAAAAATGAAAAATTTTATGGAAATATTTTTAAAGGCAAATATTTAGATTGCGGAACTTTGCAAGGCTATATTAATTCTGGAATAGAAATATCAAAGGAATAAAATGAATTTATGTATGATAGGCACAGGTTATGTTGGTTTGGTTAGCGGAACATGCTTTGCAGACTTAGGCAATAAAGTATTTTGCTTAGACAAAGATAAAAAAAAAATTGCAATGTTAAGATCAGGCATTTCTCCAATTTATGAACCAGGTTTGGATGAATTGATTAAAAAAAATTATAGTGTTGGTAGATTAATATTTACTAATGATTTAAAAAAAGCTGTTTCTAAATCTGAATTAATATTTATTTGCGTAGGAACACCTACAAAAAAAAATTCACAAAGTGTTGATTTATCTTTTGTTTACAAAGCTGTTAAAGAAATTGCTAAAATTACCAAAAAGAAAAAAATAATTATCACAAAATCAACTGTTCCGGTAGGGACTGGAGATGAAATACACAAAATTTTAAGAAAATTTAAAAGTAAAAACATTGACGTAATTTCAAATCCTGAGTTTTTAAGAGAAGGCGAGGCTATTAGGGATTTTAGATTTCCTGACAGGGTTGTCATAGGATCTAACAAAAAAAAATATTTCAATATTATGAAGAAACTTTACCAACCATTAATAAATAAAGGCGCTAAATTTTTTACAACATCAAGAAGAGGTGCTGAGCTAATAAAATATGCATCTAATGCTTTTTTAGCCACTAAAATAACTTTTATTAATGAATTAGCAAATTTATGTGAAAAGACGAATATAAACGTAGAGGATATAGCTCTAGGTATGGGTAGTGACACAAGAATAGGAGGAAGATTTTTAAGAGCTGGACCCGCATATGGTGGCTCATGTTTTCCAAAAGACACCAAAGGATTATTATCAACTGGTATTAAATTTAAAACCGATTTATCAATCGTAAAATCAGTAATAAAATCAAATGAAAATAGAAAAAAACTTCATACTGAAAGAATTAAGAAAATATTAGGTTCGTATAAAAAAAAGAAAATAGCCTTTCTTGGTGTCACCTTCAAACCTAATACCGATGATATGAGAGATTCAACGAGTCTAAAAATGATACCTTATTTATGCAAACAAGGGGTAAAAGTTAATTATTATGACCCAACAGGAGAAAAAAAAGATTTTAAATTCATTAAGAATTGTAATTTCAAAAAGAATATTAAAGAAAATTGCAAAGGTGTAGATTTAATTATTTTACATACCGAGTGGGATGAATTTAAATCTATTGATTTTAGAAAAATAAATAAAAATAAAAATTTAAAAATTTTTGATCTTAGAAATTTATATAGTATTCAAGAGATGATAAACAAAAAAATTGATTATTATTCTATCGGAAGACCTAATTTTAAGAAATTTCAAAAATAGCATCGACTTCTACTGCAACATTTAAAGGTAAGCTATTAGAACTTACAGCTGCTCTTGTGTGAAGTCCTTTATTTTCAAAAACTTTTGCAATTATTTCAGAAGCACCATTTATAACTTTAGGCTGGTCTCCAAAATCATCAGTAGAATTTACATAACCTGTTAATTTTACGCATGTTTTTATTTTAGACAAATCACCGTTACAAGCTTTTTTGACTTGTGAAATTATTCCTAATCCGCATCTTTTTGCCGCTTCATAGCCTTGTTCAACATTTAAGTCTTTACCTATTTTCCCTTTTATAAGATTTCCTTTTTCATCTGTTGAGATCTGTCCAGATATATAAAGAAGTTTGCCTACAAATTTACTTGCAACATAAGAGCCAACGGGATCTTTTGGCTCTGGAAGATTTATTTTGAGCTTTTTTATATTTTCATCAATACTCATTATTTTTTTTTAAGTTTTTCTTTAATATTTTTATATGTTTGGTCAATCGTCTTGTTTTCTTTACTAAACTCTTTTAATGATTTTTTTTCTTTATCATCACCACTTATACCCAAAGTTTGACCTATAGTTTTATTCTCTTTACTGAACTTTTTCATTTTATCCATACTTTTACCAATAATGTTGCATTCAGATTTTAGTTTAGATAATACTCCTTCACAATTTTCTTTTGTATTTGCTAAGTTAAATGGCGCAAATATAATGATTAAAATAATTAATAAATATTTCATTTTTTCCCCTTCTTCTTAGATTTATCATATTCTCTTCTTTTTTCTATTAATATTAATGCCTCTTCCATAGTTATTTCAGTAGGGTCTTTGTCCTCTGGTATTGTAGCATTTAAGGACTTGTATTTTATATAAGGACCGTATTGCCCCTTCATAACTCTTACAGGCTTTTTATCTTCTGGATGTTCTCCAATATTTTTAATTTCAGAAGAAGAAACTCTGCCTGGTTTTGCCTCTGAAATTAAAGTTATAGCTCTATTTAGTCCAATTGAAAAAAGATCTTCAATAGTTTCAAGTCGAGCTGACTTATTTGAACATTTTAAGTAAGGTCCAAATCTTCCAACATTAATAGTTATATCATCATTAAGTTCTGGATGTTTGCCAATACTTTTTGGCAATGAACATAAGTATTTTGCTTTATCTAAATCCACATCTTCAATAGACAAACCTTTCGGAATTGAAACATTTTTCAAGTTATCATCTTTTTGTTTTTTACTTTTCTTTTTTTTCTTTGGTTTTTCTAACTCTTCTTTATTTAATTCGTATTGTAAATAAGGACCAAATCTTCCATTCTTCAAAAAAATTTCTTTTCCATCGTCATTTAACCCAATTAATTTGGGTTCAGCCAGAAACGATTGTTGGGAAGCTTTAGCTTTTGACAGAGGTCTGGTAAATTTACACTCTGGATAATTTGAACAACCTATAAAAGCACCCCCTCTAAAGCTGTTTTTAAGGCTTAATATACCATTATTACAAATTTTACATTTTCTATCAATTTCATCTTGTTCATTTTTATCAAATATTAAATCACCCAGGCTTTCATTTAATAAATCTAGCACTTCTCTCGTTCTGATATCTTTGACCGATCCTACGTCATTATAAAAATCTTTCCAAAAAGTTTCTAAAACATTTAAATAATTTGTCTTTCCACTAGTGATTTCATCAAGTTGATTTTCTAAATCCGCAGTAAAATTATAGTCCACATATTTAGAAAATAATTTCTCCAAAAAAGCTGATAATAATTTGCCTCTATCAGTGGGGTGAAATCTTTTATTTAGCAGTTCCGTGTAATTTCTTGTTGATAAAACTGATATAATACTAGCATATGTAGATGGTCTACCAATACCCAATTCTTCCATTTTTTTAACTAAACTTGCTTCTGAATATCTTGGAGGAGGGGATGTATAATGTTGCTCATCAATTATTTCTCCTAAAGTTATTTTTTCTCCAACTTTAACTTTAGGTAACAAATTTTTTTCCTCTTCTTCGTTTTGAAAAGAATAAACCTTTAAAAAACCGTCAAATTTTATTACAGAGCCACTCGAGGTGAATTGAATAGTATCATCTTTTGAGTTTATTTGAATTGTATTTCTATCAAATTCTGCTGGTTTAATTTGTGATGCTAAAGCTCTCGACCATATTAAATCATATAGTTTAAATTGATCAGTACTTAGATATTTTTTCATTTCACTAGGTTTTTTTTTAATATCAGTTGGCCTTATTGCTTCGTGAGCTTCTTGGGCATTTTTAGCTTTTTTTCCTTTATAACTATTTGGATTATCTGGTAAATAATTTTTACCAAGGTCATCTTCAACAAAAGATC
>MDSV01149987.1_pt1 | contig 11278 bp, 7 predicted proteins | sample 810851 | NCBI WGS metagenome assembly MDSV01 (sample SAMN05326640, study PRJNA326480) | marine metagenome | isolation source: seawater | place: Atlantic Ocean: North East | collected 2012 | reverse complement strand
ATAGCAAAAGGAAAACTATCTAAACTAAAACCAGAAGAAACAGAGCAAACAGAGCAAACAGAACAACCAGAAGAAGTAAAAGAATCTGCTTCTAAATGGAATATAGCAAAAGGAAAACTATCTAAACTAAAACCAGAACAAACAGAAGAACCAGAACAAGCAGAAGAACCAGAACAAGCAGAAGAACCAGAACAAGCAGAAGAACCAAAACAAGCAGAAGAACCAGAAAAATCTCCTTCTAAATGGAATATAGCAAAAGTAAAACTATCAGAACAAACTGGTGGTAATTTAGATAAATTAAAAGCCGAATTAGATATAGCTAAAGAAGAATATGAACGATTAGATGCTGAATTACAGAAAGAAAAATCACAAAATGCTTCTGACAGTAGTTTAGAAGAATTTATAAAAAAAATTAGTAATATAGTAGAAGATAAAAATATGAGTTCTAGTAATATTAATGTAGCAATCTCTAAATTACAATTAATGTATTTTGTCCAAGATCATAATTATTTGAATTTAATAAATATGTATTCTAAATTATCAGATTCATATAAAAATTTAGTAAGACTAGAAAAAATTAATAAAATTCCAAAAACAGCTAAACCAGCTATATTATCATTAATTGATAAATTATTTATTAATAATTTAACTGCTAATAATATTTCAAGTAAGGACTATAATAGTCAAGATGACGATGATGAAGAAGATGAATTAGAAAAGTATTCAAATAAATATGAATCTTATGAAGGTGACACAGTATCATATAAAACATCAAAAACAAAAAATAATAATATTATAAGAAAAATAGAAACAAAATTATTTGATGATTTAGATTTTGAAAAAGAATCTAATTATAATGAAAATAGTAATAGTGTAGTACTAAATATTGATAGTGGTGAAATAATAAATTAATTTTATATGAATTTTTATACTTTTTTATGTGTATATTTTTTTTTATATAAGTATATAATATAATGAGTTTATTAAAAAATATATTAAATCTATTTATTGAAAAAAATATAAATTCTGAAAAAAATAACATAAAATCATTAAATGATATATTAGATAGTTACAAAAAAGACAAAACACTCTTAGTAGAATCAACTATAAATGGTAAAACTATAGATATTGATTCAAATATTACATATCAAAATGATGAAGGAGATGATGAAAACAGAGAATTTAAGGATTTTTGTACGGATATAGTAACTAATCATATATTAGATGAACATGAATTATATAATCTATTATATATTATTAATTCATTTTATACAGATTGTATTAACTTATATATAACAAAAAAAAAATTAAATCCCGATGATATTATTTTTATTTTTAAAGGGGGAAATATATTTAAACTAATAGCTCATAAATTTTGGTCGGAATTACCTAATAAAGCAATGTATAAATTTATAGAAGAATATAAGAATTATTTTAAAAGATCTGATTTAGATTTTGGTATATATATAAATCCAGATTTAGGTTTAGAAGTATCAGATGATATTACATTAATTAGTTATAAAATTCAATTAGTTATAACAGAATTATTAATAAAACATAAGGAAATTTGTTTTAAATGGTTTAAATATGATCAAAAAAATTGTGAAATAATTTTAAAAAAACTTTTACAAGATATAAATAAAGCGAATGTATTAAATAATAGTAAATCAATATATTATAATAATCAAATAACAAATATACAATTTATAAATTCATCCGCAATTAATACAAGAAATAAATATGAGAATCAATCTAATTATCAATTTAAATTTGAGAATGATAATTTGAAAGATGTAAATAAGACTATTGAAGGTGATTTTACAAAATATTTTAATAATAAAGTAATTAAACAAGAAATTAAATCTACAATTTCTAAAAAACTAGCACCTAATAATTTTATGTATAATAATATAAATAAGGCAATATTTATTACAACTACAAATTCAAAAATATTAAAATTCTACTTGACTCGTATTAAAATAACTTTTAATTTACATCTTAAAAATAAAGTAAATAATAAAAATGTCATTTCAATTGGTGGTGAATTAATTGATGTAAGTATAGGTAGTGATAAGGCTTCTAGTAATTTTTTTAATAAAAGAGATAAATACATAGATAGTATTGAATTGGTATCTAATACTGGATTTTATAAAAATACTATACCGTCATTTAATATAAATATATATTCATTTGATTATTTATATGAAGACTTAAAATTTATATTAATTGATACATTATATTTACCTTGGGAAGATATAAAATATAAGAAGCGTTTTTTCAGATTATTTTATTTGACATTTATAGATTTATTTAATAATACCAAAACACTACCTATAAAAAATAAGAATATAAATATAATAAGTCAATATTTTAAATTATTATTAAATCATGTTATAGACTTTAGTAAAAATGAACATACTGATAAAGATATTGATAAAATTTCTAGATTATTAAAAAATGATAAACAAGATAAAATCTTATCATATATGAAATGTAAAAAAGGGTGTTTATTAAATAATTTATTAAAATATATAATTTCAATAATAGAAAAAGTATTATTTCCACGCAAACTTATTAATATAAAAATACATGATAATACTTTTACAAATAATACATCAAATAATAGTAGAAAATTATTAAATGATGAATTTGATCACTTAATAGATCTATTAAAATATGTTGATAAGAATTTAAATACATTAAAAATTGTAAATGAATATATATGTAATTATTCAAAAAAAAGAATAGAATTTAATTATAAAACAATACAATCAACAGAATTAATATAATAATCTAATTATCTATAAATCCTACATTTAGCATCCATTTTTCATTAAATATATTTTTCATCTCAGTTTCAATCCAGTCTTTATTTTTTGTCTTATAATAATCAAAATCTTTTTTATCAAACTTACATAATTTAAACAGCAATGCCCATCTATTTAGTATATCTTCTTTAGAATCATCATTTCTCCAATATAATATAGATGTATCATATTTATATTTTTTTTCTATCAAAAGTTGAATTATTGGTTTACCAAATCTAAAAGGTAATTCACAAGCACATTTTAGTGGCAATAAATCTAGATTTGTGATATTATTATCATCCGATGTATTAACAAATCCCTTTTCTATAAGAAATTTTAAAGTATTTAGATTACCAGTACCTACGGCAGCTATTATAATATCAATATTATTAGGTCCATTTAATTTACATCCATTACCATATTGCAAATACCAGCTTAGACCAAATTGAAAATTATCTAATGCCCATGTAATAACATAAATAGGATGATTATTTGAAATAATATGTATTAAAGCAGATTCATCTTGTGGACAATTATTATCTACTAAAAATTTAATTAACTGTAAATTACCACTCATACAAGCATGATTAAATAGGGTTTCATTCATTGAAAACATCATATTACCATCATTTTTTTTTACTTTTAGTAAATATTTTACACTATCAATATATCCATTTTCGGCAAATGTTAAAATAGTATCATATGATAATATAATACCATTATTAAGAGTTTCTTTTATAATATCTATTTTATTTTGTGAAGCTGCAATATTATTTGTTGATAATTTTGAATTGTGTTTACTATGAATTTTTTGATGCTTCAGAAAAACATCAATAGGAGTCCAAGGAGAACATTTACTTGTCGATATTGTGGACATTTTGCAATAAATTTAATTATATTAAAATCAATTTAAAAATATAAATAGGAGTATATATAATATAAATGAATAAAATAGAAATAAATAAAATAGAAATAAATAATAATACTAGCAATAGTAAAAAATATATTAGATCATCTGTTATTATTCAAAATTATATATGGTATTGGCCGTGTTCTATATGTGGAAACAATGCAGTTGGTAGAGAAAAATGTTCTAATTTTTATTTTGCAATTACGAGTCCTACATATTTTGATGAGAATGAAAATATAAAAAAAATAGGATTATGTGAATTATGTGTAAACGAATATAAATTAGATTCATTTAATAAAAAACATATATTAATAGATACGGATAAAAAAGAATACGAATTAAAAGGATTAGAAAATGGACAATATTCAGAAAATTTAAACTATGATTAACTATTATTTAATATAATCATTTCACTTTGTTTTTGTATATCTTTTTGTAATTCTTTATCTTCACTGAATTTATTGCGAAATTTTTCCATTATATCTTTAGTATGATCTGATACATCTTCTTCTTTTTCGATACCAGCATAATGATCTTCTAATATATAATATTTATCATCTACTAATGTTTCTAATGTTTCTTTCTTATCATGCAATTCCCATTTATCATTTTTTCGTACTTTAATATATGGTTGTTTTTTATTTGTAATTTTTATATTATGATTCTCTGGATGATTAGGATTAAAATGAATTTTTTCTATTAGTTTTGGTATAGCTGTGAAGGCACCATGTAATAAGTTATTAAGATAATCCTTATTTAAATATTCCGTATTTTCATTACCAAAGTTATTAATATGAATATTAATTATTTTATTTTTATTATTAGTATTATGTATTGTATTATTAGTTGTATTTGTTAATTTACCTTTTTTACACAATTCTATTAATAAATCTTCTACTTTATCAGTTAGTTTATCAGTTAATTTATCTATATTACTAATATTATTATTTAAATCATTATTTATATCATTATTTATATCATTATTTATATCATGTATTTTTTTTTCTACATTATTATTCATATTATTATATATATTATCAAGTTCTTCATTCTTTAAATTTTGCTCATCTTCTTTTTTTTTTATTTTACATCGACCATAATGACGAGTCAAATTGTCCCGTCTAGTAAATTCGCTTAAACAGTATTCACAAACTGCCTTACATTTACCATTTTGGAGGGTTTTGGAGGGTTTTGGAGGGATTTTGGAGGGATTTCGGAGGGATTTCGGAGGGTTTTGGAGGGTTTTTGGAGGGTTTTGGAGGGAAATGCATAATTTTTCATTTTGGAGGGTTTTGGAGGGATTTTGGAGGGATTTCGGAGGGTTTCGGAGCGGGTTGTCTAAATTATACTTTTTTTTGATGTATTCTATACTAACATCTTCTAGTGTAGGTAAACATATATTTTTACGATTTAAATGATTTATAAAAGAACTCTTAAATTTTGTTTCATAATTACAGCGTAAGCAAGTATAATTTACCATTATAATTATATAAAATATTTTATTTCTAAATATATTTATTTTTTATAAAAATGCATAATTTTACATAATTTTGCATAATTTTTGGAGGGATTTTGGAGGGAATAAAATGCATAAAAATGCATAATTTTGCATAAAAATGCATAAAAATGCATAAATTATGTACATAATTTTGCATAATTTTACATAATTTAAAAAGGGGGGGGGGGCACACCCAAAAAAAAAAGTTTTTTTGAAATTTTTTTTCTAAAGAAAATCCTTTACAAAAAAAAAAATTAATTAGTAAAAAGGGCGTTTTCCCAGAAAAAGGTAGGGTTAGGTTTTTGATCTTCGTACCAATGCTAATATAAAATAAGAAAAATGTTAACATCTCAAACTATAGGTTTTACTGGGATATATATTAGTATATATGTTAATAAAATATTAAAACTGAAATATATGAAAATTATCCACAGTGATATGTACAAGCTGATAAATAAATTTTATATTTTTTATCATAATAATTGATGTATGTATTAACATTATCCCAATCAATACTACTACAACATTTAGCTACTGTATAATTATGTAATGTATCTGAAGCTTGTTTACAACCATAACCTTGTATAACAGAACTAGTAATATAATCACCGTTATTAATATTACCATTAATATTAGAAATCCATATAGCACCTTCACCAATAGAATTTATTAAATAATTATTATTGCTTTCATATTTATTTATTATTCCAAAAACGGTTGGATCATTTTTCTTACTAGATAGATCTATATCAAATTCAGAATTATTTATATCTATCTTAGTAGATTTTACTATAGATACAATTAAACCAGATTTAAATAAATATAAGTTATCATGTTTATATGTATAAAATTCACTATAATTAATAGGTGTAATAAGATTACCTATATGACATCCAGTAAATGTAAGGAATGCTTGTGCTTTTATACTTTTATTGAAAATTGCTCCACCATTTGATTTAATAGAAGGATAAATAGCATTATGATCGGCATCAGATGTTAATTCTAATTTGAAAATTTTTGGATTAATTTTAGTATGTCCGTATAGTCTAGCAAAAATTTCATGACCGTCAATACTATCCGAATCTAATGTTAGTTTTAATTTGACTTTTTCATTTTCATTAAATGTTAATGAACTAAATGTTTCTGATTGAACTTTACCAACAGATAATGTATGTGTTAATACTGCTTCACCTGTTTCATTATCATTGGTATCTATTTTTATTATTTCCATTTGAATTGTAATATCTTGTGGTGAATTTGATGGATTATATATACTATGACTAACATAATATTCAATATGTGTTAATACATTAGTTTGAAAAAATGTATATTCTTTTACAGTATAATATTTAGTAAAACTATTAAATGCTGGATCATTTAATCCAGTAATTCTATTTCCAAAAATTGGATTATTTCTGTGTACATTATAAAATTGAAACATATCAGTAGAAACAGCCAATTGAACTAAATGATTTGTATCAAATGCTATTATATTAGGTTGATCATTTAATTGTATTTTAAGTTGTGAAATATTACTATTATTAGATTCGGGTTCAGTCCATATATATCCATTACTAGGATCTGGTAAATTTATATCTGGATCTCCAGCTAACATAGAAGTTGGAGGTTCTCCTTCTAGATACCTTTCATAATATTGTATATTATCAGTAGGAATAAATAATTTTTTAACTTTTAATGAATCATAAATAATTAATTTTTTTACAATATTTAAATTATTAGTTATTGTAGTATCTTTATAAGGATTTATACCACCCATAGGGACTGATACACCATCATTTATAAAAGATTCATAAAGATTACTAGTAGTATTAAAATAAATAGTACCGGCATCACTAGTCAATTTAGGATTTGTACCATCATGTGAAGGAATTATAAGATTATGTCTAACAATATTCATATTTGAACTAATTGTTTGTTCTACATTTAAATTATTAGTAATATTTGTATCCTTATAGGGATTAATACCACCCATTGGTAACCATTCATCATTATTAAATGATTCATATAAATTACTTGAAGTATTAAAGAATATGGATCCCGGTACACCATAATTATTACTTTCACTAACCGGTACTTTCATCCTTGAAAAAACATCTAAGTTTTTAGAGTTAATTGTATTCTCTGCATTAATAAATGAGCGAATATTAATATGATCACAATGAATAATTGATTTTCTTATATCAAATTGACCTGAAATAAAAGTCTGACCTATCATATTTACACTTCCTATAAATTGAGATTTACCTCGTGATATTATACTATTAGTATCCATCAATATAAATTTATCAGATACTGCTAAATTACCAGTAACATCTATATTAGCATGAACGGTCATAGTATCATCGAATTTAGTAGACTTATAAAAATTAATATCTTTACTAGAAGAATTATTTGGAAATACCGCTATAACATCATTTTTATTTGTAATATCATTATTACTAATAAATGTACTACCATTTATAAATGATTGAGATGATGTATTTATATTTTTAAGAACTAATGTAGATTTTGTTGTAGTAGGAACAGTAGATACATATGGATCATTAACATCATCAATTAAGAAATATTCATTATTAGAATCATTTCTAATTAAACCAGAGTATTTACTATCTTTAGTTTTAATCAATATACCTCTATCATGATTTTCTAATGTATTAGAAATAGTAATAATAGGATCAGTTACATCTAATTGTTTTGTTACTAAAACAGTATGATTACCAGAAACTACTAAATTACCATCAATTATTAAATCATGGCCTATATTAACATTTTTATATACATTTAAATTATCATGAATAGTAAGATTTTTCCTAAAATATGAATCAGCATATGCATCTAATAAGTCTGTTCTAATATGAGTGGTATTTAAATTATATGTATTTAAATTAGCTAATTTTGTTAGTGATGAATCAGACATATCTGGATCATTAATAGAATTATTTATATCTCTATTAATATCTTTGTATAAAAAGAACTCGGATGTACTTGGCTTACGAACTAAACCAGAGAATTTATCTGAATGACTAATAACAAAACCACCATATGAATTATCTATAGTGGACATTGATTGATTAGTACCAAAAACAATTAAAGGATCCGCAATTAAGGTTTTCTCAGAAACAATATTAACTTTGGAACCATGAACTGTAAGATTACCATAAATATCTAAATTAGATTTAAATTGTGAATCCTTGTGAACATATAAACTAGAATGTGAAATAATATTTTGTTGAACAATTAAATTATGGCGAATATTAACATTTGATTTTACATTTAAATTTTGTGATATATTAGTATTTCGATAAACATCTAAATTCTTATGAATAATAGCATTTCTTAAAACATTCACATTTTTTGTTATAGTTGTATTTAAGTTAAGATATATTTGAGGTATTTTAGTAAAAATATTATAATCTTTATATAACAAATTGTTTTCCATTTATAATAATAGTATATTTTAATATAAATAAAAAAATAATATAAATAAAAAATATCATTAGCAAAATAAATAATAAATTAAATAATAAATTAAATAGGTTAAATTTAAAAAAATTAAATAAATATATGTAATAAAGAATCTATGGAAGCATATAATTCACATATTTCTAAATTAGATAATGAAATTATAGAACTATTAAGCATTCGCCAAGGTTTATTAATAAATACTAAAAATTTTAAAGTATTAGAATTAGGTGGATATAATTTAAAACATACATTTGTATCTAAAATAGATCATAATATATTTAAATATGAATTACAATTTCAAAATAATAAACCATATTCTTATAAAAAATTATTTAATGAAAGTTTAGATACAAATATGGAAGATTATGAAACATTAAATTTAAGTAGAATAATAAAACAATCATATTTAATATTTTTGTATGATTTATGTGAATATGGTGATGATGAACAAAATGAATTTTGTTGTAATTTAGATATGGAATTATTATTTAAAATATCAGAAAGAATACATTTTGGTTATGAAATGATTAAATTAAAATATCTTGAAAATATAGATTTTTATGATAAATTATTTCAAAGCTCAGATTCATCATTAATATTATATTATTTATCAAATTGTATTTATCAACCTACTTATTTAGATATATTAAAAGAAAAATGCATTGAACATAATATATGTGATATTTTAGTATGTAGTTTCTATAAAAATATTATTTTACCATATTATAATGAAATTCAATTAAATTTTTGCTTAAACATAAAAAAAATAAAAAATATAAAAAATATTACTTAATTTATTAAGAAAAAACTGTATTATAAAAAAATTTTATTATAAAAAACTTTAATCTTATAAAATAAAATTAGTATGTACATGTATATATTTAATTAATAAATCTACATTTATTGAAAAACCTAGTCTTACATATAAATCACCAGTTGATCCATTTGGTAAATAACAATATTTTTTTTTGGATGTTGATGGATAATTATTATATAAATTTAAACACCCGGTTCCGTTAATATTTTTAGAATTATTATTAATTCCTATATGATTTATAGCTTTATTAGCATCTAACCATGCTGTATTAAAATATGATTGCGTATGATTATTTACTTTAACATGTAAAGTAATGTCATCTGATATTATATCATTTATATTAGATTCAATAAACTCAATTGTTATTTTATTTGTATCATTTAAAATATTTGAATATTTAAATGTAATATATCTTTTATCATTTGATGATTCATTATTGTCAGATGATTCATTCGCATTTGATGATTCATTCGCATTTGATGAATAATTATAATATGAAAAAACATTATTATAAAAATAATTAGAATAATCAATAAATGCATTTACATTATATGGTGTACTAAAATAACCATTTACTAATTGTAAATCCTTAGTATTACTTATATTTACATTATGATTAAATTCTAAACCAAATTCTGGATCATTTATTTCTGGAAATTCATCATTACCAGATGTTATATATAAACCCCGAATTGAACTAGAATCATTTATATTTTTTTTTACAATAATTGATTCTGGATCTATTTTAAGTTTAATACTTGAATCCATATTAAATGTTTGAGATTCACCTATTAGATTGTATGGAATAACATTTATATTTATATCATCTGTATAATGTTGTTGTGTATTTACATTAAGTGATATAGTTTTGAATAAAATATTAGGTGATTTTGGTAATAATATATTTCCGTCGGTATTATGTTTACTATTATCTAAATTATAATAATGTAATGTTTCAGAATTTTTAACATCATCTGATGTTATATTTAAATTATTACTAAATGAAATATTATTATTATTTGTTAGTTTAATATTAAAATGTTTTTTATCATGTCGTAAGAAATTATTTGTAATGTTATGAGAAATAAAATTAAAATTTAAGTTTCCTTTTATTAATGTTGGTATACCAGAAATATTTTCCGTTTCATAATCTGTTAATGAGTCTACTGTAATATTTGATATACTTGCTAATGTATCTAATTTATCTATATAAAAATTTAATTTATTTGTATTAAGAGTTATTTGTGAATATGGTAGATTTTGAAATACATGCAAACTATATATTTTATCGGATGGTAATAAATAATTTTTAGGGTTATTAAATGTTATTTGTAAATCACTTTTTTTATAGAATCCCTTTTTAGATTCTTCAGAATAATAATCACCTTCATTATTTATTTTTATATTATGTTGATTATCAAAAAATGTTGAAGATGTATTATATGAAAAACCATTTGTATTTAAATTACAAAAAATAATACCATCAATATTATTTTGATTATTATTCATATTAATAATTTATAATATACTTTTATATTTTAAATATTATTTTAATATTATTTAATTATTGTCTAATTATTGTCTAATTTGTGTAATTACCATTTTCTATTCCATAATAAGTATTAGAGTTAAAACCGAAATTACTAGTATTATTATTAGTTAATATATTTTAAACAATAGATAATTTATGAGTATTGCCATTTTCTATTCCATAATAAGTATTAGAGTTGAAACCAAAATTACTAGTATTATTATTAGTT
>MDSV01243289.1_pt1 | contig 11279 bp, 21 predicted proteins | sample 810851 | NCBI WGS metagenome assembly MDSV01 (sample SAMN05326640, study PRJNA326480) | marine metagenome | isolation source: seawater | place: Atlantic Ocean: North East | collected 2012 | reverse complement strand
GTTACTATGGCATATGACGAATGGAGTGATGGAGCAAGCTTGGCAGGTACACTGCTTGGTATTGTTGCCAATAAATTATTTTAATAACTAAGGAGTGAATGATGGCGCTGCCACAACTAAATACTGTAAATTACGATCTTGTTATTCCTTCAACGGGACAACAAATTAAGTATCGGCCTTTCGTAGTACGAGAGGAAAAAGTTTTGCTTACCGCTTTAGAGTCTGGTGATGCACAACAAATAACAAATGGAATGAGAGATATTGTTAAGGTTTGTACTTTTGATGAAGTTGACATCAAACAATTAGCAATGTACGATTTAGAATATATTTTTCTAAAACTCAGAGCAAAATCTGTAGGTGAAAAAGCTACTCTTTTAATGAAATGTCAAGATGATGAGTGCGGTCATGAAACACCTGTAGAAGTAAATCTAGATGAAATTGAATTAGTAGGAGACCCAAAAGCTCAAGATACTATTTCCATTACAGATAAAATTGGAATTAGTTTTAAATTTCCAACTGTAGGAAGAATGGAAGAGGTGATGAAAGGCTTAGATGCCAAGACAAATATTGATGTTGTTCTTGGAATGATGGTTGCCTCTATTGAATCAATTTATGATGAAGAAAAAGTTTATGCAAGTGTAGATTCTACACCAAAAGAACTTTTGGATTTTATTGAATCATTAAGTAAACAGCAATTTGAAACTGTACAATCGTTTTTTGATAAGTTTCCTAAGTTGAGAAAAGAAATTACATGGGTTTGTGAAAAATGTGGTAAAGAAAACTCAGTTGTGTTGGAGGGCTTAAACGATTTTTTCGCGTAGCTCTCTCCCATAACACTCTGGAGAGCATGTTCAGAACCAACTTCGCTATGATGCAACATCATAATTACTCTTTGACTGAAATTGAAAACATGCTACCTTGGGAGAGAGATATATACGTAGCTTTGTTACAACAATGGGTTGAAGAACAAAATGATCAAATGCAAAAACAACAAGCAGCAGCGAGGAGAAGGTAATGGCGGCAAAGACGTTGGAGATAGATTCTAAATATGCACATTTAGATGTTGATGGTGATGGAATTGTTAGCGATGAGGAAATGATGAGAGAAGAGAGAATGATTGAGCTGGCTGATAAGCGCAGCGATATGGAAAATGAAGATAAAAAACAAGATGCCCAAAGAAATATGGCATGGTTTGCATTAGGTGGAATGCTATTATATCCTGCCTTTGTTATCCTTGCAACTCTTATTGGGCTAGATCAAGCAGCAAAAATTCTAGGAGACATGGCTGCAGTCTACTTTGTATCAGTTGCGGCTATTGTGGCAGCATTCTATGGTAAAGAGGCTATTGCAGCTAAAAAATAAAGGAATTAAGTTATGGCCGAACTATCAGATCTAATTACCGAAATACAACAAGGTAATAAACAAATAAAAGATGAACTAGGATTCATTCATAATAATTCTACAAATTCAAGACGACATCTTCTTGAAATGAAAAAGTCTATGTTTGGTTTGGCCGACAATATTGCAAAAATGGCTGATGTTCCTCCTCCGCCTCCTGGCCCAACTGAAGGACAACAAACAGAACAAAGAAGAGAAGATAGGAAATTTGCTGAAAAACAACTAGCAGCTTTAGAAAAAATTGCAAAGGGAATGACTGGTGGTACTAGTCAGCAACAGCAAACCGGCGGTGGTAAAGGTCTTGGTGGATTACTTAGTGGATTAGCTGGTGGACTTGGAATTGGAGCATTTGCTGGAGCCGCATTAAAAGGAGCAGCTGGCCTAGTGGCTATGGGTGTAGCTATTCCAGCATTCTTTGGTGGTCTATTAGCTGGTGATAAAGCTCTTGAATTTATGAAAACGTTTGGAGTTGATTTCAATTATGATAGTCTAAAAGCAGCAGCTTTAGGTTTCTCTGATATGGTTATGGCTCTTCCTATGGATACCTTCAAAATACTTGGAGCCATAATGGCTATTAGCGTTGTTGGTGGAACTAGAGCAGCAAAAGGTCTTGGAACCTTTGGTGCAGGTATTTCTGCTTTCCTTGCAGGTCTTGTAATTGGTGATGCACTTCTTGGAGCTGGCTCAAATATGGGCTGGCTAGATCTAAATATGGAATCATTAGCAACAGCCATGAAAGGTTTTTCTAATGCAATTCTAAATCTTTCAACTGAAGCTCAAGTTGCTCTCGGCACTTTACTTGTAAGTGGCGCGGTTGCTGGATTAGTTGGAAAGAAACCAACTGATGTAGGACTGGGTATTGCAGCTTTTGGTGCTGGTATTTCAGGATTCTTTATTGGTTTGGCTGTAGGTGATAAAGCTATGGGTTGGTTGAGTGCCGACTTTAGTAATATTGCAAAGGCAACTAAAGGATTTGATGATGCTATTGGAAACTTAACTACAAAATCTACTATAGCTCTTGGACTTCTTATTGGTGCAGGTGCTATTTTTGGTAAAGTAACATCTAAAAAGAAACAAGCTGATATGGTATTTGGTATTGGTGCACTATCTCTTGGTATTGCGGCTTTCTTTACTGGATTTGCGGGTGCAGACTTTGTAGCAGCAAATGTTGGTGATGGTGGAGCAATTAAAAATCTAGTTGGAAATTTTGCTGATGCCATTGGTCAACTAGATGAAAGATCATTAACTGCTCTTGGTGGATTACTTGCTGTTGGTGCTGTGTTTGGTGCGGCTCCTGGTGGTTTAATGATTGGAGGTAAAATCGCAATTGGTATGGGCGTTATTGGAGCTGGTATTGCGGCCTTCTTTGTGGCATTTGATGGTATGGCTAAACTTGGTGGTATCTTAGGTGCCGATGGTTCTGCTACTAAGAAACTAGTTAATAATATGATAGATGGTATTAAACCTCTTGAAAATATGGATGGCGAAAAACTTGCTGGTGCAGCTAAAGTTTTACCAGATATTGGTAAAGGAATTTCAGCATTTTTCGGCGGTGAGATGATGGGTAAGTTATCTGAAACAGCTAGTGATATTGCTGGATTTGTTAAGAATATATTTGGCTTTGGAGATGATGGTGGTAGCTCTAAAGAAAAGAGTAGAATCGAAAAAATGGTAGACGCTCTTGAGCCACTAAAAGGCATTGATCCAGATTCAATGAAAGGTTTAAATATAATACTAGATGATCTTGAAAGACTTGGCAAAATAAGAATTCAAAATACCCTTGGAAATAACATTAGATTATTTGCTAGTGGTTTGGCCAAAGCCGTACCTAGTATAGAAGCTGCTCTTTATGGTGGCGAAGTAGATAATCCAAACGGCTTTGGGAATGTTCAAATAAAAGGTTTGGCTAATGGAGGTCAAGACTTCCAAATAGCAGTTGACGCACTTCAACAATTAATGAATGCCGCTCAAGGGACAATGTTGCAAGGTGCCGTTAATTCTCAAGCTGGAGGTAACGTAACTAGTGTTGATAATAGTTCAGTCTCACCAACTACAATTGTTACTGGTAATGGTGGTGGTTCAAGGCCGGCTGGTGTTAGTGCAGGTGTTGCATCTGGTGGCTATCCTCATTGGATGGCTGCATATCATATGCAAGGAGCTAATAACTCTAATTAAAAAAAAAAGATGGGAGGGTAACCATGCCCTCCCGCGGATGTATTAAGTCATCACACTTTTGAGTTTAATTTTGCTGAGCAAGCTTAGCGAAATAACTCATTGTATCATCTTCATCGCTATCGGATTTAGATGAGTTAGCCTGAGGTTCTGGTTGGCTCTGCTCAGGAAAGGAAGGAATAGGAGCAGAGTCATCCAAACTTACAGACTCAGCGGTACTCATAGGAGTACCTTCTTCGCCAAGTACTCGACTTAATTTAGTCTTTAACTCAGCGTAAGATTTGTAGTTTTTAGGATCGAGGAATTCCTGCAAACTATAGAGAGTGTTATAAACACCTTCTAGTTTAGTATCATCACCTTCGTGCAGTGCACTAGCTGATGCAAACTCCGACTTATCATAGTTACGATAGCCTTCAACTTGACGAATCTTGAGTTTGAAGTCCGCGCCTTCCCAGAAGTCAAATGGATTTACCGGTGTTTCATCTTGAAATGCAGGTTGCATCACATCCATAATCTTATCAAAGATCTTCTTACCAAACTTATAAAGGTATACTTTACCTTCACTAGCTGGGTTTGAAGGATCCGAAACCACCATAATATTAGTGACGTAGTGAAGACGTCTTTTGCGTTCTCTCGCAATAGCTTTATCTTCATCACGACCAGTGTTCCACAACACTGAGTTCATTTCACCGACTGGATCAGGTTGACCAATAGAAGTCAAACTGTTTTCGATGTACCAAAGACCAGTTGGGCCTTTGAAGCCATGATCCCAATAACGAACCCACGGCAGATCCTCGCCCGTAGGTGCTGGAAGGAAGCGGAGTACTGCATAACCATTACCGGCTTTATCAACCGTTGGTTTCCAGAACCGCTCGTCGGCATACGACTTTTTTTCTTGAGTACCGCCACCGATTGACTCGGCTGCTGATACTAGGTTAGCAATATCGTTTGCACGATTTTGTTTTAGAGCGCTAAATGACATATGTATTCTCCTTGTATGTACGTTGTATGTCTGAATTATCCACAATTTTCATTATATAAGTCCTTATATTATAACACATTTTTCTCACTTTGTAAACACTTTTTTTACTATATTAGTAAATTTTTTTGTTTCAAAATTTACAAACGTGCTATACTTTCGTATTTTTCGTGATATATCCGGCCATAAGATAGTTTCACTAATTTGTTTATCTGCATCTTTCATAAACCCTGTAAGCTTATTCAATATGACCACAGTTTCTAAACAAATGTTACTACTCAAATATTCATTTACTATGAAAGGATGCGTAGTAATAGCAAACAGATCTTCAAATGAATTAACCCGTTCACTCAGTCTATTTATATCCTGTTCAAAAGTATATGCAAGAGACTGATTTCTTTTTTGCCATTCCACATAGTTATCTTCATCAACCATCATATCACCAACCCATTTTCTATCCATAATAAATTGTGACACATAATAGTTAATTAGCTCAGGCGGTTTTTCATATTTACGACCAAGCTTTGCAAAATGGTATTTGTCTTTTCGTTTCCAAAATGAAGCAGGTTTAGCTGATGTCTTAAAGTTATACTTAGGCGCATCATAACTATCACTCTCAAAGTGGAGTTTGATTGCTAAATAATAGCTATATGCATCAAATGGTTCCATGTTCATATTATAATCCTTGATCTGATTGAGCTCGTTAGAGAGGTAAGGTATTCCCACCATCACTTTCAATCAGATTTAAATCAATAGCCTCCGCTTCTATCTTTTCTTTCAATACTGGGCCAATAAGGTTACCAACATCAATAGGATCTAAATCCCGTTCTTCACATATTTTTAAAACTGCATCCATATAAGGCATTTTTGTTTCAGCCACTTTATCTTGAACTAGCTTTAAAAATCTTTTCTTTGTTAAAATAATTTGTTCAATCATTGGTGTAGTTCCCACCTATAAAAAATGTGATCGCCAATAGTGACGGTCTCGGTTTTAGTTTGAGCCCAACTTGGTTGCACATAATGAGCATGGTAGTGTGTAGCTCCTTCAGTAAAGTCATTACCTTCACCCGCATAGTATATCTTAAATGCTAAGGCAGTTATCAGTGAGTATAGATCAGAGTCTGCATTTGGTACATTATCGCTTTTGCCATCACAATACCAAGAAAACTGGCATCTATTTTTAACTGGATAATATACACCTTTTGTTTTCCAGCTCTCTCTAACTGGTCCTTGTTCAACTACCTCACAAACAGTAAATGGATATCGTTCATCAGCTACTCTATTCATAGTGACATATCCAACAGCAATTAATCCTTTAGTGGATTGGTTACGTGCTTCCCAGTACATATTGTCTGCCAAACACGTAATCTCCTGTTTATCATACTCTAGGTCTACATTGGGTGGAGTCTCCAAAATGGCAGAGTCCGACCCAAACATTAAGCCAAAGGCTGTAAAAGCTTCTTTTATCATTTCATCGACACCTTAAGTAGAATTGTATCCTTGTTGATCCTAGCATTAGGTGTAGATGTCTTAGTGGTAAGTGAATTCCAAGCATTATCCACTTGTTTCACTGTACCACTAAGCACCTTCGGAAGGAACTCATCTGGCTTACGTAATTTAACTTTACGTGAACCCTCAAGGTCTACTTTCTTAAGTGTAGATCCACTAATTTCAAAACCATTAGATGAACTAGAGACTAACTCAACCAAATCTTTGGACTTGGTATTAAAGGTGTATAGTCTAATAGCACCTGGTATTTGGTTTGGATGACATGATACAATTTTGTATGTATCATCCGTTGATTTGAACTGCAACTTAGCAATTTGCTTTTCAGCACTTTTTACTTTAGGAGCTCTCGCTTTCCTAGTTGCTTTGGCTGAAGCTTTAACCTTATCAAGATCTGATAACATTTCTTCCAAGACTTTGATACGTCTTTTCATTTCGTTACGATTGATATGAGAATAGCCTTCAACAGCTTGTTCACAACGCTTATGGTAAGCATCTGTATAATCAAGGAGCCAACCATCAATTCTATTGCGAACAGTTTCTACGGCTGATCCACTCAATCCATGGAACTTAAATCGGCTATATAGATCCATGGTGGTTTTTTCACCTTCAATCCACTGATCTTCCAACTCTTCAAGTTCCATAAGAATGGTATTATTGATCTTACGAGAAAGTTTTTGCTGAGGTGTAAGGATAATCACATTTGATTTTGCCTTTTGTTCAGCTTTCTTTTCAGCTAAGATTTGATTACCACTATCGATAAGTGAGTCCATTTTATTCTTAGCACATGTAACATAGCCAGCATATGTAGGACCTAGGTCATCCCAATTTTTACCAGCTTCAGTCCATACGATAGAAGCTGCAATATGAGAATGAGATGTAAAGTTCCATTCAGGGTTAGCCAAAATAGCTTTAGCATCGGCTTTTGAATAGTTCTTTTTGACATAGGCTTTAGTAATGTCAGCAAATTCTTTTTTATCTACTTCCATATGAAAGTAAGATGAAAAGCCAGCCCAAGTCTCCATTGGAGCTCCGGCAGCGCCTGTCCTTGCTCTTGCACGGACAGTCTTTTTTCTAGTTTTTTTAGGTAATGGCATATTTTTTCCTTCCTTTTCCTAATTGATGTATATATTCTATCACACTTTTGTCCAATTGTAAAGGACTTTTTTTGTTTTTATGCACTTTTTTTCCAGATCTCATGATCAAGGTAAAGTGTGGATTTGACGCAGATAGCTGCAGCCATTTTATAACCACCAACTGACCAGCGCATATTTTCTTTAGCTGGAACACCAGTACAGTAGTCATAGATAGTAGCTTGAACCTTACCACCGTATTCTCCATCGAGATCAAATGTCAACTGCCATTCTACAGTAACCTTACCACTATCAACATGTTGAGTAATGGTTGGTTCACCAAATGAATGAACTAGGTCATCATAACTATAATTAATTTCAGATTGTAGATGAGAACCAGTAGCGTCGAAGCGCTTATTTTCCATAGTGTTAATCATATTGACATCTCCAATTGGTGACCTTCGCCACTCCATATTTTATATTCGATTGCGGCTCTTTCTCTAGAGCAGAAACCTACACCATTTAGACCACACCAGACATTTCCAAGATCTTTGATGTGGTATGTTTCCCAGGCTTCTGTAACTTTTTGATTTTCGTCAAAGCCATTGTCCATTTCATCGATTAACCAAGCAACTGGCTTACCGTAGAAATTTTCAGCGCGGTCCTTAAGAACCTTCATTGCAGTTTCTAATTTCATTATTTTACACTCCATCCAAAATTTTCGATTAAGAAGTCGTTGCCTTTATCTTCGGCAATCGCCACACAAATGGCTTCACGAACGATAGTATCAAGACTGTTAAGATACTTAGCAGCAGTTGGGATATTAACACCATTGCTTTCAGTAGTGAAGTTATATACAACTTCAGCATCGTTAGCATCTTGATTGTACATATCAGCCATATCTTCTTTGATAGCCCAATCGCTTTTAGCATTGGTTTTGTAGCCTTTGATGAGTTTTTTAAGATTTTTCATTTTGGATTTCCTTCCTTTTTCCATTTTATAAGTATATTATATCATACTTTTTGCCAATTGTAAAGGAAAAAGTGCACAAAAGTTTTCAATGAAATCAATCACTTGTAATTTTTTTTTATTTTTTTTCAAAAAAAGTTCAGCCTGGGTGGCTGAACTTCAATACATTATCTACCAAGAATGATCGCCATTCGTTTTTATTGGTATCTACAACTCTAATAGCACCAATAGTTTGATCAACTCCATTCCAGTTATCACTGTCGGATTTAGGTATGATCTCCTTGGGAATAAGGTCTTCTTTAAGAGTGCATGACATATTTCTTTGTTCGCCATTCTTTTTAATAAAGCTGACCTCGCATACTCCGTTACGAAGAAATTCTAGCATTTCGCCTCTGGTATATATTCCGCTCATTTATTCTCCTTTAACATAAGTGGTGTATTACAATAGGAGTCAATATAGTCTCCATTTGATTGGTACTTACGTGTGACGACCTCTTTTATTAGGTTACCATCTTTTGTTCTATAAGTAGTCAATTCCTGTTCAATCACGCCTTCTTTTGAACCTTTAAAGGCTGAGTAAAATGGTCCATCTGTCATCAGCTTCTCCTCATTTGAGCGTAGGCTTTGGCATCATCGCCACGGCCAACGGGGACAGTGTTTGATTTGTGCATTGTGGCAAGTCCTGTGATATAGGTTCCGGAATAGACGTTTCGAGTTTTCTTTCCTTGGATGGCTGTGATGCGATCCGACGTTGGGATTGTTGAACGGTTTTCTGTATAATCCGGAATACTGTTGCCACTTGATTTCTCCTTACCTTTAAGTTGAGATGGATGCACACCCATCTTTTTTAGCCAAGCATCATGTTCAGCCTGAGCTTTTTGCCAACCAGGCTGTTTTGGTTGCTTACGTTTTTTTGTGTTGAGGTTATACATACCTCTCACTAAATGCATAGTCATATATAGTTCTACCTTGAGTAGTTAAAATTCAAGTCACGAGCTGGCGGAAGATAACAACCAGAACGAGCACGGCTTTTAGAATAGACTGGACCTCTACGTGGTTCAGGACGTCTATTAGATGGAGGGCAAATAGTAATTTTGTTACCTTTTGCCAACCAAGCTTGCTGCTCTTGTGTATACATTAGTTCCACCCTTCGTCAGATTCGTAGTGATTTTGATCAGCTAAACGAGCACCATAATGCTTTTCAAGATACTGTGGACCATCTGTCCACTGATTGATATTGTGATTATCATTATCAACAATACCTTCTTTTTTAAGCTGTCTTTCAAGGGCTTTTTCTTCCCTAATCATTTCAGCGTCACGTGCAGCTTCAACCTGACGTTTTTGCCAAACCTGTTTGATAAGGTTATGACGTTTTGTATACTGAAGATCAGTCATTCCAGCAACTTGTGATTTACGTAATTTCATGATTTATCCTTCCTTTATCATTTTATACATATATTATAACACACTTTTAAGTGATTGTAAAGGACTTTTTTCAATTATTTTGAATTTTTTTTAGCTCATCTAATTCTTTTTGAGCTGCAACATACTTGTCCATATAGTAATGTTTTTCTTTTTCGAGTTCTGCAATGGAGCGTTTATAAGTATCTTCCATTGTTGCATGGACAGCTCCCGGCCGGTCATTAGGCGATTTGTAAGTAGATAGTGGAATACCAAAGCTTGACCTTGCTTCTTCGTATTCACGTTTTTTTAATTTTTCTGACATTTTCCCTCCTAATAAGTGAGCAGTTTTATCGTCATGCTCAGGACTACTTCTTAAATAGCAGAGCTCCCGTATTAGTGAGAGGTGCCAGCTTTCTAATGAAGGCGCTGTATACCTACCTAGGTCTTTAATTTTACTCCGTTCTAGGCTTAACCGCGTTAACTTGCCGCTCGGATTCTCCATATTTGAGGTGTGTTCGGCTACATTGCCAGGCTTTCCTCGTTGGCCTATCTTGGCAGGAGATTAAGGAATTGAACCCTATCTTACTGGGTTGGAACCAGCCGTGCTACCGTAACACTTATCTCCTTTAATTTTGTAAGTATATTATATCACACTTTTTTGAGATTGTAAACCCCTTTTTATTTAAAAAATGCAATATAAATTAAAAGACCGATTATGAACAACTTACCATAATCTAAATCAGCAGCGGTTCCTTCACCGTACTTCTTTTTGAAGTCATCAATTAATTTCATTCGTGTTCTCCTCCTTTGTCATTAGGGTCTAATTTAATTTTTTTTCCATTCCACCACATGTGTCTACTTCGACTTGGTGTTGAAGTTGGAAAGTCGACAAAAAATGTTGGGCGCCTTTTAGCTGTTTCAAAAGTAGCTACAGTCACCACAATACCTGCTAGCAGTAGGGCATGGGCTATCATACTGATGCCCATAACCCAGAAACTACCAACCCACATGCTGAATATGATACACCACATCCAAGCAAGTACTTGAAATACTAGATGTCTCACATTAGTGTCTGGAATATGTCTCAACGGATTTATTTCCGCATTCATAACACCGTTCCAGCTATCATAAACAAATTGTCTCATATTAAAGATCTCCAGATATTCCTAGGAATGCGCTAAATCCAAATACTTCCATAATCATAAAAGTAAAGAACATAATAACCATAGCCCACATTATGAGTTTACCGTTAAAATTAGATGCAGCTAATTTGATAGCAAGAATTTCGTTGCCAAAGAACCTTAGTATAAGTTCAAATTCATTCTCATCATTTTTTACTTCAACAGCTTTTTTAGTTTCTTCTGCCATAAGTACTCCTATTGCTTTTCGCTTACGTACCTGTATAGTTCGTTAGCTCTAGCAACAATATCATCAGGGCGATACATGTTTGGTACATATTTTTCATATGCATCTTTTACGCTCTGACGACTTTCCTGTGCTTGGTCCATCATTCTATACATAAGGTCTTGTTGTAATTGAAATTGTTGGTCAGCCATTTCTTTGGCCATTTTTAAAGTTTCGAGTCTGATCTCGTATGGGTTTTTAGACATATTGTCCTCCTGTGTGTTAAAGTTATGTGAGGGGATTCTGTTTCCAAGCTCCCCTCGGGCTCATTAGATTACGCAGCTTGTGCGTATTCTACAGGTGCAAAATTATCGTTTGCATTTGTCGTTGTGCGACTATTACGCGTTCGCCTCCGGCAATCTCCACTTATCTAT
>MDSV01179143.1_pt1 | contig 11279 bp, 11 predicted proteins | sample 810851 | NCBI WGS metagenome assembly MDSV01 (sample SAMN05326640, study PRJNA326480) | marine metagenome | isolation source: seawater | place: Atlantic Ocean: North East | collected 2012 | reverse complement strand
TATTCATACGAATCAGTTTGATTATCAATCTTGCCTTTGTTATTTACAAGTAAAATCTTATGAACCAATTAAATCTTTTTATGGAACTTACTAGACTAAAAAAACCTATTGGGTTTATGTTGTTATTTTGGCCATGCTCATGGGGGCTTACAATGGCATATGATTTCTCGTCTAGTTTAAATATTTATTTTTTCTACTTATTATTATTTTTTTTAGGATCTGTTTTAATGCGGTCAGCAGGATGTATAGTAAATGATATTTTAGACAGAGAGATTGATAAAAAGGTTAGTAGAACTAAAGACAGACCAATAGCTTCAGGAAAAATATCCGTCAAGCTTGCTCTTCTATATTCGGGAGTTCTATGTTTGATTGCTTTTGCAGTACTAATTAATTTCAATTTTTTTACAATTATAATTGCTTTGGCATCTATGCCACTGGCCTTCTCCTATCCATTGATGAAAAGGCTTACCTACTGGCCCCAGTTATTCTTGGGTATTACTTTTAATTATGGATTGTTACTAGGATGGACATCTATTAATGAAGAAATTAGTCTTATTCCAATGTTATTTTATCTTGGCGCCATATTTTGGACATTGGGTTACGACACTATGTATGGATTTCAAGACATTGAAGATGATGAAATTATAGGAGTTAAATCAACATCAATTAAATTTAAAAAGAATCCGATAATATTTTTATCCCTATGTTATTCAATATTTTTATTAATTCTTATTTTGATTGGATACTTAGCTGAATTTAAGTATTTATATTTTATGTGTTTTGGATTGATAGCTCTACAAATGTATTTTTTTCAACTCAAAGAATTTAACTTAAAAGATCCATCAAATTGTTTAAAAATATTCAAATCAAATAATTTTCTAGGCGCTTTAGTTCTAATATTAATTTTGATTGGGAAGATAAACTAATGAATAATGTTAAAACTTTAAAAAGACTTTATAAGGATTACACAAAAAAACATTTAAAGAAAATAATATTATCAATTTTACTCTCTTTATTAGTGGCGGGAAGCACATCGTCTATTGCTTATCTTTTAGATCCTGCGATAAAAGAAATCTTTTTAAACAAAGATCAGTCTCTAATTATTATAATACCAATTTTTATAATTCTTGCATTTGCTGTAAAAGGTTTATCGCTTTACATTGCTAAGGTTTTAATGATTGGTGTTGCAGCAGAAGTCAGAAAAGATGTCCAGGTTCATATGATTAATAATTTGATTGATGCTGACACAAAGCTTATCAATGATAAACATAGCGGTAAATTTATTTCTAATCTTACTAATGATGTAAATCATTTAACAAATTTAATTAGCTCAGGAATTTTAAACCTATTTAAAGATACTCTCACACTAATTGGTTTAATGAGTGTCATGTTTTATCAAAACTGGAAACTGTCCCTAATCGCAATAATAATGATACCACTTGCGTCGATAGCTGCTAGATCACTCGGAAAAAGGATAACTAAAGTATCTTTTGAACAAATGGATAGGGCTGGAATACTAAGTTCATATTTAATCGAAATGTTCAAAAATCATAAGTTGATCAAGATATTTCAAAAAGAAATTTACGAAAAAAACCGAGCTGAGGACTTTCTTAATAAAGCTAAGGAAAAAGGAAGAAAAATGCAGGTAGTGTTTGTCAGGGCGTCTCCAATTATGGAAACGATGACTGGAATAATGATAGCAATATTAATTTATTACTCTGGGAAATTGATTATGAGTGATGAGATAGATATAAATAATTTTTTTTCATTTTTGGCAGCTATGATGCTTGCATACCAACCGGTCAGGTCTTTAGCTACCCTAAATATTGTGATCAATCAAGGAATAGCTTCAGCGGAAAGAATACTTCCAATTATTGACGAAAAATCAAAATTGAAATCAAATCCAGATGATAAAGAATTAAATCTTACTAAAGGAATTATTGAATTTAAAAATATCAAGTTTTCTTATGACAAATTAAATGACAATAAAAATAAAATAATAACTTTAAATAATATAAACTTAAAAATGCTAGGAGGTAAAATAACCTCCTTAGTTGGCCACAGTGGAAGTGGAAAATCAACAATATTAAATTTAATCCCAAGGATATATGATGCTTATGAGGGTGAAATAACTATTGATAATCAATCAATATATAAAACTAAAATTAAATCATTAAGAGATAACATTTCATTTGTTAGTCAAGATACAAATCTATTTGACGATACTATTAAAAAAAATATTGCATATGCAGACATGGATGCGTCTGACAAGGAAATTTACAATGCTGCTAGACTTTCTTATGCATCTGAATTCATTGAAAAATTGAAATATGGATACGATACAAAAATTGGTGAAAATGGAATTAAGTTATCAGGTGGTGAAAAGCAGAGATTATCAATTGCTAGAGCAATACTCAAAAAGAGTAAAATAATTTTACTTGATGAAGCAACTTCCTCACTTGATGCCGAAACTGAGGATAAAATCCAAAAAGCAATAACTTATCTAACAAAAGATAAAACAACGATAGTAATAGCCCACAGATTATCAACAATTTTAAATTCAGATAAAATTTATGTAATTGATTCTGGTAGTGTTGTTGCTGAAGGTAATCATGATGAATTAATGGAGAATTCTGAGACATATAAAAATTTTTACAATAAACAAATCAAAACTTGATGTTTATAGTTTATAAAATTCTAATAAATATAGTTTTACTTTTTTCTCCCCTAATAGTGTTGATTAGGTTGATTAAAGGAAAAGAGGACATAAATAGATTCCAAGAAAAGCTCGGTTTTTTTAAAAAAAAAAAAAAGAATGGTAATCTTATTTGGTTACACGGAGCAAGTGTAGGTGAAATTCAAAGTATAATTCCTTTAGTTGAAAAATTTGAAAAAGATATAAAAATAAAACAAATTTTAATTACATCTAACACATTAAGTTCATCTTTTATTATCAAAAATATTAAATTAAAAAAAACAATTCATCAATATTTCCCAATTGATTGTAATTTTATATCAAAAAAATTTTTAAATTATTGGAAGCCGTCAAAGGTCTTTTTTGTAGATTCGGAAATATGGCCAAATACACTCAATAATTTATATAATAAGAATATTCCAATTATTCTTCTTAACGGTAGAATAACAAAAAAAACTTTTCGTAAGTGGGTTTTCTTTTCAGGTTTTTCAAAATTAATTTTTAGTAAATTTGATTTATGTTTGTCATCTAGTTATGAGTCAAAAAGGTACTTGAAGAAACTAGGAGCAAAAAAAGTAAAATTCATCGGAAACCTAAAATTTAGCCAATCTGAAAATAAAGAAAATAATTTAGACAAACGTTTGATCAAATTAATAAATTCAAGGAATACCTGGTGTGCATCCAGCACACATCATAATGAAGAAAAATTTTGTGGATATACACACTTGAATTTAAAAAAAAAATTTAAAAACATTCTTACAATTATAATACCGAGGCATATTAATAGGACTGATTTTATTATTTCAGAACTAAAAAATATGAATCTCAAAGTACATTTGGATTTTCCTAAAAAAAAAATTGATTCTAACACTGACATTTATTTAGTTAATTCTTACGGAAAAACAAAAAAATTTTACAAAGCATGCAAAAATGTTTTTCTGGGTGGATCTTTAATAAATCATGGTGGACAAAATCCATTGGAAGCTGCAAGGTACGGTTGTGAAATATTACATGGTCCTAATGTATCAAATTTTGCAGAAGTTTATAAATTTCTGAATGAGAGAAAAATATCTTTTAAAGTTTCTAACCAAGTTCAATTAGAAAAAAAGCTTGAAAAAAATTTAAAGAAGAAAAACCAATCAAAAAAAATAATTAATAACCTAAAAATTATTGGAATGGACATACTAAAAAAAACATACAAAGAAATTTATTAATGAACTTAAAAAAACCAAAATTTTGGGATTTAAAAGAACCAAACTTAAAAGCTTATCTACTTTTGCCTTTAACTTTTATATTAAGAATAAGCAATTTTATTTTAAAATTTACAAATAAGAAAAAGTTCAGAGATATCAAAACTATATGTGTCGGTAATATATATACAGGAGGCACAGGAAAAACACCAACTACTTTATATATCTACGAAATGATGAAAAAATTAAATTTAAATGCTGTAACTGCTAAAAAATTTTATTCAGATCAGCTTGATGAAGTAAAATTACTTAAAAGAAAATCTGAATTAATTTCCCTGAAGCAAAGAGTAGAAATAGTCAAAACTTCAATAGAAAAAAATTATGATGTGATTATTTTTGATGATGGTCTACAGGAAAAATTTTTAGATTATGATATCAAGTTTGTTTGTTTTGATGCAAGAAAATGGATAGGCAATGGATGCTTAATACCATCGGGTCCGTTAAGGGAAAACATTGAAAGCTTAAAAAAATATGATGCAATATTTATAAAAAATACAAATAAACACAATAACTTAACTAAAATTTATTCGAAAGTAAAAGAGATAAACCCTAAAATTGAAATTTTTAATACTTATGTTGAAATCAAAAATATAGAAAAATTTAATTTAAATGATAATTATTTAATCTTTTCTGGTATTGGTAACTCAGAAAGTTTTAGAGAAACACTTACAGAAAATAAATTTAAAATAGTTGAAGAATTAATTTTTCCAGATCATTACGAATACAAAGAGAAAGATATAACTAAAATTCTTAATAAAGCAAAAATTAAAGGATCAAAAATTGTTACAACAGAAAAAGATTATATAAAAATAGTCTCTAATATTAAAGATGATATAAATTTCATAGAAATTGACTTTAATGTAAAAAATAATGATAAACTTGAAATGTTTATAAAATCAAAAATTAATGAAACAAATTAAATACTTTTTGCAATTTATTATAATTTTTTTTTTATTTATAATTTTTAAATTACTGGGTATAAAAATTTCACTCTTGATCTCAAGTTTTTTGTTTAAAAACATAGGGCCGTTTTTTAAATCAAGATCAGTTACAATCTCAAACTTATCAATAGTTTTTCCAAGATTATCTGGAGAACAAAAAAAACAAATAATCAATAAGATGTGGTCAAATTATGGAAAAATTTTTGCAGAATATGTATTCATTAAAAAATTTAGAACTTCTTTTAAGTATCAAAAAAAAAATAACTGTAGAAAATCAAGAACTTTTGGAAAAAATTAAAACTCAGAATAAACCAGTGATTTTTATATCAGGTCACTTTAATAATTTTGAACTAATGGCAATGCATATCGAAAAATCGGGTATTAACTTAGCTGCAATTTATAGACCGCTAAATAATAGGTTTCTTAATCCTATAATGGAAAATATAAGAAAAAATTATATCTGTAAAAAACAAATAAAAAAAGGAATTTCAGGTACCAAGCGACTACTTAAAGAATTTAAAAATGGAACATCAATAGCTTTAATGATTGATCAAAGAGTTTCTGAGGGTTTAAAATCTAATTTATTTAATCAAGAAGCATTAACAACGACAATTCCTGCGCAATTTGTAAAAAAATACGGAGCTACAGTTGTTCCTATATATATAGAGAGATCTATTGATAATAACTTTAAGTTAAGAATCTTCAATGAGGAACAATTTTCTAGGAATGAAACGATTGAAAATATTACTTCAAAACTTAATAAAATTTTAGAAAAAATGATTGTCGCAAATCCCCATCAATGGATTTGGACGCACAATAGATGGAAAATTTAGATTAATTTAAATCCTCTTCTTTTTTTAAAAAAGCCTCTTTATATGAATAATACGCCTCTTGAGACTCAACATTCCAGTAGTTCAAATTTTCAAGAGGAATTTTTTTACCAGAAACAGCACACAATACGTGATCTCCATTTTCTAATATTTTAAAATTATTTGGCAAATATTTAATTTTAGCTAATTTTTTCATGATATAGTTTATATATTATATGAAAGTAGGAATAATAGGAAGTGGAGGCAGAGAACATGCTTTTTGTGTATCTCTTAAAAACTCAAACAAAATAGATAAGATTTACTGTTTTCCTGGAAATGCTGGTACTAGCTTAATTGCTGAAAATATAGAGACTGATTTAAATAATTTTGAAAAACTTAAAGAAATCATTCAAAAACTTAAAATAGATATAATTATTGTTGGACCGGAAAAACCTTTGGTTGATGGTATCGTTGATTTTTTTGAGGAAAATCAAATTAAAGTTTTTGGTCCAAATAAAATTTCTTCTCAATTAGAGGGATCAAAAATATTCACAAAAAATTTATGTAAAAAATACAATATTCCAACTGCAAACTTTGGGGTTTTTAAAAATCAAGATAAGAGTTTATTATTTTTAAAAAATTGTAAATATCCTGTTGTTGTTAAGGCTGATGGTTTGGCAGCAGGCAAGGGCGTTTATATATGTGAAACATTTGATCAATCATCAAATGCAGTTAAAGAAATTTTTAATGGAAAATTTGGAGAAGCAAAAGAAGTATTAATTGAAGAATTTTTAAAAGGTGAAGAAATGAGTTTTTTTATAATTTCTGACGGAGAGAGTTATAAAAAGTTTGGGACTGCGCAAGATCATAAGAGGGCTTTAGAGGGAGATAAGGGGAAAAATACAGGTGGTATGGGTGCATACTCCCCCTCACGATTGGAAAATTTAAAACTAGAGGAAAAAATATTAAAAAGAATAATAGATCCAACTTTAAAAGGTTTGAGAGATTTAAATACAGATTTTAAAGGTTTTTTATATGCTGGTTTGATGATTTTGAATGGTGATCCATTTTTAATTGAATATAACGTAAGAATGGGTGATCCGGAGTGTCAAACTATACTTCCTAGACTTAAAACTGATTTTGTGGAAATTTTAAAAGCCTGTGTTGATAAAAATCTTAAATCAACAAGAATAGATTGGTTTGAAGAAAAAAGCTTATGCGTTGTTTTGGTATCGAAAGGATATCCTGAAATATTTCAAAACAATGTTGAGATAAAAGAAATATCGAGACTCAAACTTAGAGAAAATGAGTATATTTTTCATGCAGGAACAAAAATTAAGGAAAATAGAATTTACTCTAATGGTGGAAGAGTTTTAAATTTTGTAACTAAGTCTCACGATTTAAAAGAAGGAAGAAATAATTTAATAAAATTGATTGATAATTTACATTGGGAAAATGGATACTTTAGAAAAGATATTGGCTTTAAAATCATCAACTAATGAGAATTATATCTGGAAAATTTAAAGGAAAAAAACTGTATTTACCTAAGGATAAGGAAACTAGGCCTCTAAAAGATTTGGTCAAAGAATCAATATTCAATCTTCTATTTCACTCAAAAAAAATCTGTGTTGAAATAAAAGATTCATCAGTTCTTGATTTATTTTCTGGATCAGGCTCTTTTGGCTTGGAATGTATATCTAGAGGATCAGAGAGTGTGTTTTTTTTTGAGAAATATTCAAAAGCAGTACAAGTATTAAAAAGAAACCTCGATTTAATTAAAGGGAATAAAAAAAGTAAAATTTTTGAGAATGATTGCTTTACTTTTTTTAGTTCAGAAAAAAAGATTAATTATAAATTTGATATTATTTTCATAGACCCCCCATATAAAGAGCTTAAAATTAACGAGTTATTAGAAAAAGTAATTGAAAAAAAAATTCTCAAAAAAAATGGAATAATGATAATTCATAGGCACAAAAGAGATAAAGTAGAAATCACCAAAAAAATTAAAATTTTAGACATTCGTAACTATGGAATTTCTAAAGTATACTTTTGTTACTAATAACTTGTTAAAATTTTTTTTGTTTCAGTTTTGATTAATTCAACAGAAGGCTGATCATAAGGATTAATTTTCAGAGATTTTGCTAATAAAATTGTTTCTAAAATAAAAAAAGAAAATAATTCTCCCAATGTTTCCTCACTTCTATTTTTAATAGAAAAAGTTCTGAATGGCATATTTTTTTTTTTAAAAACTTTTTGGGTGGCAAGAATTTGAGAAATTGTAATTTCATTTAAATCCTTATTAATTAAAAATTTTTGTGATTTTGGAATAATACTTGATTTTATTTTTGGTGAAAGTTTATTAGAAGTGTAAAAGAATGTATAAAAATTATTTTTTTTTCCATCTAAATATAATTGCATTAAACTATGATTATCTTTTGGCATTGTTGAGATGATGGGGAAAATACCTTTTCCTTTTTTTCCTAGACTTTCAGCTACTAATTGTTGATACCATTTAAGGAAATTATCAGCAGTTTCATCATAATTTAAAATTACGGAATTAAATTTTTTTCTTCTCATTAGTATTAAAATATTACTTACATTATTTATAATAGAATTGAAAAAATTTTTATTTTTAACGAGGTTATTAAGCTGCTTAAATTTAGACTCACTTAAACCCATTAATTCAGCTGGAAGCATTCCAACCTCGGATAAAACTGAATATCTGCCTCCGATATAATTATTGTGATCAATAATTTCTGCTTTTAATTTTTTGGAAATTGATTTTAAATTACTATCTTTTTTATCTGTAATAAGAATATTTTTTTCATTTTTTTTTATATAAATATTAGAGTTAACAATTGTTTCTAATGTATTGCCAGACTTAGAAATGATTATATTTAGATATTTTTTTTTAGGAAAAAAATCAATTCCACTAAGGTTTGACACAAAATAAAAATTTTTTTTTATCTTATATTTTAAAAAATCATAAATTGCATTTCCCCCCAGTGAAGATCCACCCATTCCAAAAATTCTAATATATTTAAACTTTTTAAGTTTTCTAATTTTCTGTTTAGTATAACTATACTCGTAATTCTTTTGTAAAGATTTGATTACCGCATCTTTAGAAGAAATAAGTTCGCTTAGATATTTTTTTAATTTTTTACTTTTTGTTTGATTTTTGAAGTTCCTAAAAGAAATATTTTTAGTTAACATTACTATTGAATTTTTTCCAAAATACTCTTTGTGATTTCATACTCAGAAGAGTCTTCTTCGTTTTGATTTTTTGAGTTATTATTATCATTATCATTAAAAACTTTTTTTAAATCTATATCTTCAGTATCTTTTTTATTTACATCATTTTTTTTTATACGCTCATTTGGTTTTGGCAGCTCTGAAAAATCAGGAGGAAGTATCAATGGGTCTTTTTTGTCAATTAGAAATTCCTCTCCTGAAGAAGATTTTTTTTTTAACTTAAAGCCTCCACAAGAACTTAAAAACAAACCAATCAGAAAAATTATAAAAATATTACTAATGTACTTCATTATTTTTTTTAATTAAAATTTCTAACATTATTAAACAAAATATACCTAGAGTTATAAATATATCAGCAACATTAAATATAAACCAATGAAAATTGTTAATATGTATATCTATAAAATCAGGGACAGCTGAGTAAAATACTCTATCAAAAATATTTCCAAAAGAGCCACCAATAATCATTAAATAACTGAATTTCTCAAATCCTTTAGATCTAAACATCAGCCAAATAATTATGGCCGTTATTATGCAAATAAAAATTGTAAGCAAATTATAATATAATTTATCATTAAAAGAAAATAAGCCAAAAGCGATGCCCTCATTCCAAATCAAATTAAAATTTAAAAAATGTGTAATACTGACACCATATTGTTCGAAAGTTTCCGGGGAACTAATGATCAATAATTTACTTGCTCGATCAACAAAAAAAATAAAAATAATTATAGAAAAATCAATTAAATGTTTTTTAAACATTTTATTTACAATTTGGTCTTTCACATGGTGCGCTTCTTATTTTCCAGCATACTGGACATTTTTCACCTTTCGCTTTACTTGTTTCAACGATTATTTCATCTGTATCACTATTTTCAATTTTGACTGACGATATTATACAAAGCTCCGATAGATCAATATCTTTTAAAAATTTCTGGTTTTCGTTATTTAATTTTACAATTAATGCAGCTTCTAAACTAGATCCAATATCCTTGCTTGATCTTTTTTGCTCAATACTTAAGTTACAGATATCTCTTATCTTTATTAATTGTTTCCATTTAGACTCAAGATTAGAATTTTTAAAATTTTTTGGAAAATTTAAAAATTTTTCAAGATGAATACTTTTTTTATTCTTGGAAATAAGTTGATAAATTTCCTCAGTTGTAAAAGACAGAATTGGTGCAAACCATCTAATTAAAGAATTAAGAATAACATTTAACAATATAAGTGTAGATTTTCTCTTTTCAGAGTCCACTGGATCGCAATACAAAGTATCTTTTCTTATATCAAAGTAAAAAGCAGATAGATCAACAGCACAAAAGTTCAATAATTCTTTGTATAAATTATGAAAATCGTAATCTTTGAAATACTTGTTAAATTTAGAATTTAAATTGTAAATTTTATGAAGCATAAATTGTTCTAATTCAGGTAAGTTATCGATTTTAATTGTATCTAAATTTATTTGATCAAAATTGTCATTAAGATTTCCCAGCAAATACCTGAATGTATTTCTTATCTTTCTGTATGACTCAGCATGCTGATCTAGTATTGAATAGTCTATTCGGAGATCCTCAGCATAATTTGAGGAAGCAACCCAAATTCTAAGAATATCAGCTCCATATTTTTTAAGAATATCTTCAGGCGCAATTACGTTACCCAAAGATTTTGACATTTTTAAACCCTTTCCATCAACCACAAAACCATGAGAAAGAATAGATTCAAAAGGTGCTCGATCTCTTGTTCCACAGGATTCTAAGAGAGATGAATGAAACCAACCCCTATGTTGATCAGAACCTTCTAGATACATAGATGCAGGCCATTTTAAATCTTTTCTTTTTTCCAATACGAATGAATGTGTTGATCCGCTATCAAACCATACTTCTACGATATCGCTCAACTTTTCAAAATCTTTAGCTTTATAATTTTTTCCAAGAAATTTTTGTGGATCATCTGAAAACCAACAATCTGATCCCTCTTTTTCGTAAATTTTTGCTATATTTTCAAAAACTTCATCATCTACTAAAATTTTATTCGTTTTCTTATTAATAAAAATTGGTAATGGAACTCCCCATACTCTTTGTCTGGAAACACACCAATCGGGTCTTGTTTCAATCATCGATTTTAATCTCTCTTTTCCTTTACTTGGATAAAAGGTTGTTTCATTAATCGCTTTTAAAGCTTTATTTCTAAGTTTATGACTATCCATAGAAATAAACCATTGTGGGGTTGCTCTGTGAACTAATGGTGCTTTTGATCTCCAGGAGTGTGGATAAGAATGAACAAGTTCACCATTGGATAAAAGTTTTTTTTGTTCTTTTAATTTTTCAATTACAAT
>MDSV01038934.1_pt1 | contig 11279 bp, 8 predicted proteins | sample 810851 | NCBI WGS metagenome assembly MDSV01 (sample SAMN05326640, study PRJNA326480) | marine metagenome | isolation source: seawater | place: Atlantic Ocean: North East | collected 2012 | reverse complement strand
CATATCCTATAGACCGTTGCCACGCTCTAATATTAGAGTCGTTGATCTCAATTCCATCAACATACAACCCTCCTTCTTCTGGATTTAATAAACCCAGGAGCACATCAACTATAGTCGTTTTGCCACTACCGGTAGAGCCAATAATCCCTATGATATTATTTGCTGGTATCTTTAGAGAAATTCTTGAAAGAGCAGCTTTATCGGCTTCAGGGTATCGAAAACTCATATCAATAAGACTTATTTCATCTTTAAAATGGAGACGATTTTTGTCATCGTGGAAAGTATTAGACAAATCTAATTGCTGGTACTTCTCACTAATAAAATCTAATACTGAAGCTGAAGCCTTAAAAAGTGAGATATTAGCAAAAATAACCTGCAAAGCAGGAATCAATCTATAAACTGCAAAAGCGTATAGGGCTACAATGGGTATAATCTCACTTACTGCTACATCATCAGACAAATTGATCAATACAACTAATATCATTGCCGAGAAAACAACCATTTCAATAAAATACTTAGGCAACGCACTTATTGACTGCATGAGTATCTCTCGCTCTATAAATTTTTTCGTTGCTTGACCGAAGACCGAAACATAAAATTTCTCTTTTCCTAGTATTTTTAACTCTTTGATTAAAGAGAAAGTTTCACTAGAAGCTTTAAATCTTGCTGAATTGGCAATAAGCCTTTCAGAACCTATATTATCTAGTAGATTTTTAACTGAAAAATACAATGCACAATATATTAAGCCAAACAATAAAAATGCTGTTATGGCTGTCGTAGGATCAACAGAAATTAGCAAACCGACAATTAAAATAGCCAAGAATGAATTTGAACAAACCATGATAGTAGTCAAAATTGACCTCGAAACAACCTCGCGCACATCAGCTAAAACAGACTTAGATAAATCAGCACTATGTTGATTTAGAAACCAGCTATAGGGCTGATTTAAATATCCAGTAAGAAGACGTAAGCTGATGCTGTGTTCACGTCTAAATGTAAATCTATACATGTTATAGATTGTAGTTAATCTTATGATTGTTGAAATAATGACCAGTAAAATGACGCCCAAGCCAAAAAACAATATGAAGCTTTTATATTCTTCGAAACCTAAATAATGAAAAAGTGCAGATATGTATTGATTTGATTCTATGTAGCTAGTATCGGATGCCATAGATATGAATGGCATTATTGAAGCTATCCCCACTACATCAAAAATACCCATGACCATTATCATCACCAAAACTTTTGCTCCATCAAATTTTTCTTCCCTTGATAACAAAAGATTTACTTTATTCAATCTATTGAAGTTCATAGTTTTAAATCTACTTCATCACGATCAAAAAGATACTTCAGGTCAAAAATAATATGCTTCTTCTTGCTCAGTTTTCTAATTTGCTTAATTCCCATTTCCTTGAATTGATGATGACTTACAGCAATGAGAGTTGCATCATAATAATCTTCTTGCAGATTCTCCAAGATTGAAATTCCATATTCTGCTTTAACCTCATCTGGATTAACCCAAGGATCAAAGACAGATACTTCACAGCCTTTACTTTGCAGTATAGAAGCTACATCAAACACTTTTGAGTTTCGAATATCTGGGCAATTTTCTTTAAAAGATACCCCCATGATAAGGATTTTAGCATCTTGAAAAGATATCTCCTTTTCTTCCATCTCTCTTAGGAGCTTTTCTGCTACGTATGCACTCATCCCGTCATTTAAACGCCTGCCTGACAATATGATTTCTGGTGTATAGCCCATTGATTCCGCAATATAAGTCAGATAATAGGGATCAACGCCAATACAATGACCTCCAACAAGACCGGGCCTAAATGGAAGAAAATTCCATTTTGTTCCAGCGGCTTCAAGAACCCCTTTGGTGTCAATTCCCATTTTGTCAAAGATAATTGCTAATTCATTTATCAAAGCAATATTAAGATCTCTTTGAGTGTTTTCGATAACCTTTGCAGCCTCAGCTTCTTTTATACTTGCTGCTTTGTAAGTTCCAGCAATAACAATTTTCTTATAGAGATCGTCAATAAAATCTGCAGCAATTTGTGTTGAACCAGAGGTAACTTTAACAATGTTAGAGAGAGTGTGGTCTTTGTCCCCCGGATTAATGCGCTCTGGGCTATAACCGACATAAAAGTCTTTGTTAAATTCTAATCCCGATTCTTTTTCTAAGATCGGGACACAATCATGCTCTGTGGCTCCAGGATAAACTGTAGATTCATAAACAACTATATTACCGGGACTAAGAACTTTTCCAACACTTTGAGAAGCATTAATCAAAGGCTTAAGATCAGGCAAATTATTCTCATCAATAGGTGTTGGTACGGTAATTATATAAACATTGCATGACTGTAATTCAGTAAAAATAGAAGTTAGCTTTAAGTTACCTTGTTCCTTTAAATGGCTTTGACTGACTTCTTTTGTAGAATCAGTCCCCATATTTAATTCAGAAATTCTTGTATTATTGATATCGAAACCAACTACAGGGAAATGCTTAGAAAATTCAACTGCAAGAGGTAAACCGACATATCCCATACCTAGAATACCAATTTTAATTTGATGATTATTTATCATTTAATCAAACCAGATAATATTCTCGATACCATTCTATGAATTTATGCACTCCCTCCCTATAATCAGTTTCAGGTTGATAACTAGTTAGGCTTGTTAGTAAACTCGAATCAGCCCAAGTAGCAGGTACATCTCCCATTTGCATAGGCATTAAATTTCTCTTAGCCTCTATTCCTAACTCAAATTCAATTGCTTCTATGAAAGAGGTTAATTTAACTTTATCGGAATTACCTATATTCACTACCCTATAAGGAGCTACAGGTGATCTGCTATCGTTTGGTGCTATTGGCTCTTCTTCTTTGTCATTAGGAGGTACCGTATCAATTAGTAGCCTTATACCTCTTACTAAATCATCTACATATGTGAAATCTCGATACATATCACCAAAATTGTAAACATCTATAGGCCTGTTATTGAGAATTGCCTCAGTGAATTTAAAAAGTGCCATATCAGGACGTCCCCAAGGTCCATAGACTGTGAAGAACCTAAACATTGTAGTGGGTAAATTCCATAAATGAGCATACGCATGGGCCATTGATTCATTGGCTTTTTTTGTTGCTGCATAAATTGTTAAAGGAGTATCTGTCTTTTCTTTCTCACTAAAAGGCATGGATTCATTGGCGCCATATACGGAAGATGTTGAAGCCATGAGTAAATGTTTTATATTACTTTTATGTGCAATTTCCATTACATTAAAAGTACCCGTAATATTACTTTCAATGTAAGCTCGAGGATTTTCTAATGAATATCGAACACCAGCCTGAGCGGCTAAATGGACAATAATATCTGGTTGAAAGTGATCAGCCACAGCACTTAAGATTTCATTATTTTCAAGCATATCTTGAGTATCTGAGAAATCTTTATATTCCTGAAGAATATTGTTTCTAGCTAGTTTTAGGTTAATGTCATAATAGTCAGTGAGACCATCATAACCATGCACTTTATGACCTTCTTCAAGTAAAAGCTTTGCAAGGTGAAAACCAATAAATCCTGAGGTTCCTGTTATAAAAATTTTCACAATCTTTTCTCTTTTACAAATCTTTTTTTTAAATTTTGCCCAACTTGTCTTTATTTTCTTTTAACCATTTATGCAAATCATCTTCGGACATCCAATCATTATTATTTTCACTGTTATAGGTAAAATCTGGTTTAACTTTTTTTCCTCCTTTTATCCTAAGAGGATCGTCATCCCAGTCATTAATCATTGGTAATATTTTAAAATGATAGTCATATTCATATGTTGAGAGAGCATCTTCTTCTCCAATCATCTGTTCATGTAACTTTTCTCCAGGCCTAATACCAATTATTTCCTGCTTGGCATTTGGAGCAACTGTTCTGGCGAGATCTACAATTTTCATAGAAGGTATTTTTTTCACATAAATTTCTCCGCCGACCATGTCATCAAAAGCATGCCAGACCAGTTCGACACCTTGTTCTAGTGAAATCATAAAACGCGTCATTCTTGGGTCTGTTATAGGAACAGTACCACTTGATTTAACTTGCTCAAAGAACGGAATAACAGATCCTCTGGAGCCCATGACATTTCCGTATCTAACTACAGAAAATTTAGTTCCATGTTCACTTGAGTAAGCATTTCCAGCAACAAATAATTTATCTGCGGCAAGCTTGGTAGCTCCATATAGATTAATTGGGCTGCTGGCTTTATCAGTAGATAAGGCAACAACGCCCTTCACTTTGCAATCTATGGATGCATCAATTAAATTCATCGCCCCATTTATATTAGTTTTTACACATTCAAAGGGATTGTATTCAGCTGTTGGGACGATTTTAGTAGCTGCGGCATGCACAACATAGTCAACATCTGCCAAAGCACGGTATAGCCTATCTCTGTCTCTAACATCTCCTATGAAAAACCTTACACGCGGGTCATCATCAAAGAGTTTAGCCATTTCCCATTGTTTCATTTCATCTCTGGAAAATATTATGACTTTCTTTGGATCATACTTTTTAAGTGTCATTGGGATAAAGGTGTGTCCAAATGAACCTGTACCACCAGTAACCAATATAGTGCTATTTTTTAACATAATGAATCTGCAATCTTTTGTTTGAACAGTTAAGAATTCTATTTGTGTGCATTTAATTGTTTTTTAATAAATGTTCAGTCAAGGCCAAATATATCTCTTGTAAAAACCTTATCTTTTACTGCGCTTAACTCATCAGAGTGTCTATTACAGACAACCAGATCAGAATTAGATAGAAAATTTGATAGTTTTTTTTCAACTTTTGATCCAAAAAAGTATTCATCATTTAGTTCAGGTTCGTAAACGAGCACTTCTATGCCTTTCGCTTTAATCCTCTTCATGATCCCTTGTATAGCGGAGGATCGAAAATTATCGCTATCAGCTTTCATAACAAGCCTATAAAAGCCAACTACTGTAGGTCTTTTTTGTAAAATTTCATTAGCTATAAACTCCTTACGAGTGCTGTTAGATGAAACTATTGCATTAATAAGCGTCTGGGGTACATGTTCGTAATTAGCCAATAATTGCTTTGTATCTTTAGGTAGACAATAGCCTCCATAACCAAATGAAGGATTGTTGTAGCCTTCTCCAATTCTTTCGTCTAAACAAACTCCTTTGATCATATTTAGGGTATTCAAGTTATTAGCTAAAGCATAAGAATCCAGTTCATTAAAGAAAGAGACTCTCATCGCTAGATAAGTATTTGCAAATAATTTAACTGCTTCAGCTTCAGTTGACTCTATGAAAAGAGTTTTGATGTTCTGTTTTCTTGCACCTTGTTGAAGTAGTTCTGCAAATTGTTTGCTTGCCACACAATCACTTCCAATAATTATCCTTGAAGGATATAGATTATCTCGAAGTGCTTGCCCTTCTCTTAAAAACTCTGGAGAAAATATCACTCTTTTTGTATTAAATTTTTCTTGCAATAATTTTGTGTGCCCAACTGGTATAGTAGATTTAATAACTATTAAGGCATCTAAATTAGTACTCAATGCATCTTCGACTACCGAATCAACTGAAAGAGTATCAAATCTGTTAGTCTCTTCGTCATAATTAGTCGGAGTTGCAACTATAATAAAATTGGCATCTTGATAAGCAGCCTCTTTATCCAATGTTGCAGAGAGTGAGAGTTCCTTTTCAAGTAGATAATTCTCAATATCTATATCACTTATAGTTGATTGTTTATTATTTATCTTATCTACCCTTTCAGGGTCTATATCTAGAACTGTAACCTTATTTTTCTGTGCAAATAAAATAGATAGAGACATTCCGACATATCCGGATCCCACTACTGTTATATTTAGTTTTTTAGCCAACTTGTTAGACTTAGATAAATTTAGAAGTATTATTAATTTTGAGAGCGCTCCTTTTATAGAACCTACGATTGCTCTTTTTTATCAACGGTGTAGTGTCTTACCAATACATAAAAGACACTCAAAAGGCCTCCAACTAAAGTAGAGAAAATTACTATTAATGATCTGATGGGACTAGACTTTCTATCTGGAATGAATGGGGGTTCTAACGTTACTAAAGAGTATTCATCATATATGCTTGCCATCATTTTTGTTTCTAACTGTGCTTGTATTAATTCACTTATTGAATTTTTTATCTCAAGTAAGGTAGTCCGGGAAAGCTCAGTAGATAAATAGTTTAATGCTTTATTAGACATTTCAATATCAAATTCCCTGTTCAAGTTATTGGCCTCTCTAATTATGATCGTCAAAAATTCTTGGGCAAAAACAGGAGAAATATGTTCAAACTTGATATTGATGAATTGCGTTTTCTTATCTTGAGTGACGCTTAGGTTTTCTGAATATGCTCGATGTGCTTCTAAGTAGGTTGGAATAGCAGGTGTATTATCACTAATTTCTCTTACCCAGCTTTTGGTTGTTTCATTATAAATCTCAGGATCAAAAGATAATTTCTTTGTACTTTTATCATACGACATAGGGGCGATTAAAGAAGGCAAAACATCTTCAAAAGTTAATAGATGCTTTACAAATTCTCTCGACTTGATTATTTCAATTACTTTGAAAGAGTCTGACTGACCTTCAATACTTCCGAAACCTGCCATTGAGGCTAAGCCTGATAATTGGGAAAGAGATCCTTTATTATCGAGGTCTCTAGAGAATAGGAGAGATTCTGAGGTATAGATATTGGTTAACGATAAAGATATATAAATCGAGCTCAAAGCGAAAAGGGTTGTCACAGAAATTATGGTAACCTTTCCTTTCCATAGAGCGACAATAAGTTCTTTCAGATCAATCTCATCCTCCAGTGGGTTATTCGTCCTATCTTCTTGAATTGCACTCATGACTGTTCCATTCGTTGTATTTCTTTTTTAAGTTTATCAAACTCTTCCGACTTGCGCTTTAGAAACGTCAAGGTGAGTTCTTTCTTTGTATCTACCCCTTTAGGTGTAAGGAGATATAGATAACCTAATTTATTATCTGACCTTCTAAAGTTATTTATCTTTAAAAGTCCTTTATTCAGTAGAGCTTTAATCAGGTAGTTTATTTTTCCTAAACTCAAATCCATTTGCTCTGCAATCTGACGTTGAGTCAATCTGGGATTCTCTTCGATTTTTCTGAGAATTTCTAGTTCTGTCTCAGAATAACTTGTTATTTTTTTCAATGAGAGCCTCGATAAATATTATATTCGCTATAAAAGTTAAAGTTTTAGTATGTTCATTATTTGAACAAATAGCATATTAAAGCATGTTCATTGATTGAACAAGTTAATTTATACTAAATCAATTGTTGATGGGATTTAACTGACACTTTTATACCTATACTGGATTGGTCAAAATCTGTGGCTTGGCTTAAATCAATTTTACTTGCTTTCGATTCTTTATATTAAAGAAATTACAAGTAGTTAAAAATTACTAGAGACATATAAGAATATTAAATGGTGCCCGGGGCCGGACTCGAACCGGCACGAAGTTTCCTTCGAGGGATTTTAAGTCCCTTGTGTCTACCAATTCCACCACCCGGGCAAACAATTTAAATTATAACATTGAGGCTGAGGTCGGAATCGAACCGGCGTAGACGGATTTGCAATCCGCTGCATAACCACTTTGCTACTCAGCCCTACTTATATTTTAAATGTCTATAAACAATAGACCAGCTATTTCATTAAATTTCTATAAGTTTTTAAATATCCATATAAGCTATGAATAGATACATATGCCGCTAACCAAAATAAAGAAATAGTTAAAAAAAGAAAAGGTTGTCCGAAATTAGGGGAAATTATTAAGAAAGCTAAAGCAAATATCTGTATTGCTGTCTTGCTTTTAGCGATGAATGTTACTTTTACGGGATTTTGTCCCTGCTTTTCAGTTAAGAGTTGCCTAAATGAGGAAACCACTATTTCTCTAAAGATAATTATTATGGAAGGTATTATCAATAAGAGATCACTCGCATAGGAGATAAAATAAAACAGCAAAATAATTATTAATAACTTGTCTGCAACTAAGTCCAATAAGGCGCCTAAATTGCTTGTTGAGCCTGTCTTTCTTGCTAAATAGCCATCTAAATGATCAGTAATTCCCGCAATAATGAATAATATTAAAGCAACCCAATTATTCTGACTGGGTTCTGGAGAAGCCAATATTAAAATAGGGAGTATCAATAATATTCTTAAAATAGTTATGTAATTTGCCATATATCAATTATGTATTTCTCTATATATTGATTCTGCTGTATTTTTACCTATTCCTGCAACTTCAGACAAATCATCTATGCTTGCCCTTCTGATTTGTTCTAATGATCCAAAATATCTCAGTAATAATTTTTTTTTGACCCTGCCTACTCCAGATAAATCATCAAGAGAGGACTTTATAGAAGTTTTTCTCATTTTTTTCTTCTGGATTGTGATAGCAAATCTATGTGTTTCATCTCTAATCTCTTGAATGAATTGATGAAAGTTGATCTCTTGATCAATAATAATACTTTCTCCATTTGGAAGATGAATGTTGTCGAAAGAAGCTTTTCTTCTTACACCTTTTGATATAGCAATTATATCAATATCTTTAATATTAAACTCTTCAAATGTCTTCAAAGCTTTTTTTAGATGTGTCTTTCCTCCATCTATTATAATTAGGCCAGGTAGTCTTCTTGTGCCCTCTTCTGAAAACCTTCTTCTTATTAGTTCGATCATAGATCCAATATCATTTCCAGAGTTTGATTTACTGATATTGTAAGATCGATATAACTCCTTTGCTTTTCCTTGATCAGAATAAACCACGCAACCAGCCACTGCATCTTTTCCAGCATGATGACTTATATCATAGGATTCGATTAAATGTAGATCAGTTTTGAGCTTGAGACCTTCTTTTAATTTTTGAATTTTAATTTTGGTATCTTTATCGGACAAATTTTTCCTAAGTCTATATTCTGTATTTGCTCTGCATACATCTAAAAGCCCTTTATCCTTTTTTCCAGGCCTTGTGATGATGGAAATCTTTTTTGAGTGTTTAAAAGATAATGCTTTTTCTAAAAGCTCCTTATTGGTTAATTTTTGATTAGTAACAAGAAAATTTGGACATTCTTCTTGGGAGAGATATCGTTGGGTAATAAAGTATTCAAGAAAATTCTGATCTTCAAATCCTTCAACCTGTAAGTAGTTCTTATGCCCTGTAACCCAACCTTGATTGACGGAAGTTACACCAACTTTTACCTTATTTGATAAAGAAGCAATATAAATGGCATCTCTACTATCATTAAAACCTGCTATGCTTTGTGATCTTTGAATATCCCTTAATGCAGAAATCCTATCTCTGTATATTGCAGCTTTTTCGTAATCTTTATTTTTGGAAAATTTATCCATTGATAAATAAAAATTATTTATAAGATCTTCAGACTTTCCATCCAATAACAGCTCAGCGTTTTGTACCTCTTTGAAATAATCTTCTTGACTAATTAAGCCTATGCACGGGGCAGAACATCGTCCTATCTCGTACTGGAGACATGGCCTAGTTCTATTTTTAAAATAAGCATCAGAACAATTTCTTAATTTAAAAGTTTTTTGTATAAGTTTTAAAGCATCCCTAACAGCATAAGAATTAGGAAAAGGACCGAAAAACCTTCCATTTTCTAATTTCTTTCCTAAGAATGATTTAGCAGCAGGATAATTTTTTTTTGATTCAATTTTTATCCACGGATAGCCTTTATCGTCCTTAAATTGAACGTTAAACTTGGGTTTCATCTCTTTTATTAGATACTGTTCATGAAGAAGGGATTCAAGCTCAGTATTTGTTATGGCAAACTCAATGAAATGCGCTTGCGCAAGCAAATTTTCTACCTTTTTCGATCTAGAAGACTTTCTAAAATATGAAGCAACTCTATTGTTAAGTCGTTTAGCCTTACCTATATAAAGAGGATATCCTGTTTTATCTAAGAATTTATAGACGCCTGGAGTTTTTGGTATATCTTTAATAAATTCCTTAATCTTTGTATCTAAAGAAGGGATACGACAAGGTGACTCAGTGAAAATCTTTTCTTCCATATTTATCTTCGAATCTAACAATATCATCTTCGCCAAAATATGTTCCTGTTTGAATTTCAATGATTTCTAAGGTTTCATCTCCAAAATTTTGTACTCTATGCTTCTCTTTCTTATCAATGACAATTGATTCACCTGGACGTAATTCTAGAATTTCATTTTCGACAGTTACCGTAGCAACACCTTGGGTTATGTACCAAGTTTCAGATCTGTGTTCATGCATTTGCATAGAAAGCATTTGATTAGAATTAATAGAAAGCATCTTAACTTTAGAAAATTCTGTTTCCAAGAGAACTTCAAAGAAACCCCAGGGTTTCTCAGTTCTAGGATAATTACCTTCAGCGTAGAGTGTAAGACCATGTTCAGGATTCTTTTGTAAATTACTTAAGGAATGCCAAGACCCTAAGTCTGTCCATCCTGCATCCAAGGAAGCTACAAAAGTATCTAGATTTGATTCAACAAAAGCTTTATCGAAAGATATATCTTCAAGTTGTGAAAATTGTTCTCTATTAGGATAAAAATATAACTGATTAAGTTCTTCAGTAGGTAGCAGTCTCATCATTAATGAATGTAAGTCAGGATTTTTTTGTTTAATTGATTGGCTCAGCCATTTGCCATCAAAACAAAATATTCCAGAATTCCACAAGGTATCGGGTTGCTTAATCAACCGTTTTGCTTTTTCCAGTTCCGGCTTTTCTATAAAAGATTTAACTTTTTTTAAGATGTTGCTAGACGGGATAGTAGATATATATCCATATTCGGTTGAAGGAGAATTAGGAACCACTCCCAATAATATCAAAGCATCTCTTTTAAAGAGATTTTGAATATTTGAAGAAGTTTCATAAAAGGATTTGTTAAAGGGGATATAGTGATCAGAGGGCATAACCATATATCTTTCTTCTTCTTTTTTGCTAATAGCTGCAAGAACGGGCAAAGCTAAGGCAGGGAAAGTATTTTTTGATTCAGGTTCTAAAAAGACCATTTCAACTTCTAGACCTGTCTTAGCTAAAGATTCTTCTACTAATTCTAAATATTCTTCTGAAGTAACTACTATAGGCTTCTTGAAAATATCGCGGTTATTCACTCGTTGTAGAGTTAAATCAAAAAGAGATAAATCTCCAAATAGAGAAATAAATTGTTTAGGCCTTTTCTTTGTTGAAAGTGGCCACAATCTTTTACCTGAACCTCCTGCCAGGATAATAGGTCTAAACT
>MDSV01152990.1_pt1 | contig 11280 bp, 8 predicted proteins | sample 810851 | NCBI WGS metagenome assembly MDSV01 (sample SAMN05326640, study PRJNA326480) | marine metagenome | isolation source: seawater | place: Atlantic Ocean: North East | collected 2012 | reverse complement strand
GACATGACCTTCATCCCAAGCCATCCACACAATTTTTTTATTGAACTATTACTTGATATTGGCTTAGTAGGGTTAGTGTTGTTTTTAATATTAATTCTTTTAATTAATATTAAAATTTGGCGACTTAATAACTCAATATCATTGAAGTTTTTTTTAATTTTTTTTAATGCTTATTTTTGGGGATCATCGCTTGTAAACTTTTCTTTCTGGCTAGGATGGTGGCAAGGTAGCTATTACTTATTATTAAGTTTAATTGCATCTCAAGCGTATAAGAAAAAATTATATTCAAATGAATAAGAACAACAATGAGTTAAAAAGATCATTGTTATCTATTTTCTTTAAAATTGTCTCTATTTCATCTCTAAACTTATATTCTTTATTTGGTCTAAAGTTAGTAAAAAAACAAATATTTCTTTTAGCAAGATAAAATGCCTTTGTGATTTCATCTTGAGAAATAGATTTATCTTCAGATAACTTTCCCAAAATTAAAAATTTAGCTATTACAGCAACTAATAAAATTATTTCTATCCTTTTTTCAATATAAGCAACTTTGAAATAAAACATACTTGAATTACCAAGGAATTCATTGATTAGGTAATTATTTATAAAATTCACTTTTTCTTTATTTAACTCAATGTAATAAAGCTTTTCTATTTCTTTTAAATTTTCAAATCTTTTTTTAGAGCTATTGAATTTATTAATTAAACTTTCATACGCAAGATTCAATTCATTTGTAAACTTCTCAGATATCCCAATATTTTTGTTATTTTTTTTATCAAATAATTCTTTATCACAATATTCATATAGATCTCGAAAAAAATTAATTTTTATGGAAGTAGTGTCAAAATCTAAAAAATTATTCTCTAAGAAAATTTTTAAAAAATAGTTATAAATATCATCAAGTTTACCAGGAAAATATTCTAAATTCTTTTGTTCCTCCATTAATTTCTTAGTAACGCATAATGCAACAGAAGTAGAAATTTTATTATCATTTAATAATGATAAAGAAAGATTAAAAATTTTTTCACCAACTATTTTGTAATTATCTAATTCCTTTTTACTATTAATTCTAATAGGAAGCTTGGTTTTATAGATTCCATCCTCATAAAGATTTAAAGGATTTTTATCAAATAAGACTAACCTAGCTGCCTCTGGACATCCTAAATCTAAAGTTTTTAATTTTTTGAGACCAAAATTTATTGATTTTCTTGGATAGCTAGAGCAGGTAGAAGATAAATAATCATGACCATATTTTTTTTGGACTACACATAATTTGTCAGCTCCTAAAAAAGGACAAGAATTATCTTTTAAAGAAATTTCAGCAAAAAAATCGTTAGTATTTTCAAGTCTTTTTACATACTTATTTGTAACAGATTTAATTTTCTCATCTTCAGAGTTATTATATTTATCATATGTATTTTCATCTATGCGTATATTCCAGCCAACGCAACAGGATTGTGGACAGCTTGATCCAATACATTTAAATTTTTCAAATGATTCTGGGCTTAACTGATTCATTTATAAAATCAGCAAATTATATGCCAAATAATTTAATTTTAGAAATAATAACGTGGCATGAAAATTGTATTTAAAAATTATTAATAGAGTTTTATATGGACGATTTTAGAAATTATAATAATAGTCAACCTTCATCGTTAAAAGAAATTATTAGTTCAGCAAATATCAAATTAATGAGTAGTGATTTTGATGGAGCATTAGAAGATTTTTTCAAAGCTTTACAAATAAACAAAAATATTAAGCCTATTTTTCTTTTAACCTACTTCGTTTTATCTAAAGTAAAAATAACAAGTGAAAATAAACAGTTAATAAGGGAAATCATTTACTTTTTTTTAAAGAGTAATGAGGTTCTTCATGGTTCTATATTTCATAAAGCTCTTAAAACTTCAAAATACTCAATTTATGAAAATAAATTTAATTTCAAATATGATAAGAAATTTATTGATGTTTTAGATGACGAGGTTTTTCAGTTAATCTTGAAAAAATGTCTATTAAAATGCTTCGAACTTGAAAAGTTTTTAATTTTAGTAAGAAAAAGGTTTTTAGACTTTTACTTCCATCAACCTAAATTAATTAGTAAACATTCCAATTTTTTAATTTCCTTGGCTGTGCAATGTTTTTATAATGAATATATATTTTCTGTTTCCAATGAAGAAAATTTATTGATAAGAAGAATTGAAGAAAAATTAAAAGATCAAGTTGATGAAAGTTCTTTAATAATTCTGTCTCTTTATAAACCTATACATCATCTAAATTCATTTAAATCTTTTATCGCTCGAAAAAGAAAATTATCAGATGAATTTGAAAATTATAAAAAATTAACTTTCGATAACGAAAAAACGGAAAAATATCTTCTTAAAGATATTGTTAAACATTCAAATATTAACAATACAACTTCGAAAAAAGTAAAAAGTCAATATGAAGATAATCCCTACCCTAGATGGATTAACACAAATATACCAATGAAACAGGAATTATTAAATTTTTTAAAAGATACTATGTGTAATGTTCCATTGAATTTTATTAAGAACTTTAATAATAATTCTTTAAATATTTTAATTGCAGGGTGTGGAACGGGCATGCAAAATATAAAGTATTCTGGTATTATAAATGCCAATATAATTGCTATTGACCTCAGTGCAAGGAGCCTATCATATGCAAAAAGAAAAACCGATGAATTGGGCATAAATAACATTAAATACCTACAATCCGATATTCTAAATACTAAAGATTTAAATAAAAGTTTTGATATTATTATTTCAACTGGTGTTCTTCATCATATGGAAAAACCAATGGACGGTATTAAATCTTTATTAAATGTATTAAAAAAGCATGGGATTTTATTTTTAGGACTATACAGTGATTATGCAAGAAAAGATATTACAGATACCAGACAAATGATTGGAAAAGATAACTCTAATCTATCGGATAAAGACATAATAAATTATAGAAATAAATTTAAGGATTCAAATAATCCTAAACTACAAAGAGTATCAAAACTTGCGGACTCATTTTGTGTTTCTGGTTTTAGAGATTTGATTTTCAATGTCAAAGAACACAATTATAATCTAATTCAGATTAAAGAGATAATCGAAATTTTTAATCTAAATTTTCTTGGCTTTGATAAAAATGCTCATCAATTACTAATTAATAATTTTAAAAAAGAATACCCATTGAATAATTCAGAATATGATCTTAAATTATGGAATGATTTTGAGTCTCTTAAACCAGATAGTTTTATATCAATGTATAATTTCTGGTTGACTAAAGGTTAAATATCTAAAATTATTCTGATCTATTTATTTTTAAAAAAAATATAAATTATATCCTTTGGTAAAACTCTATGAAATAGATAAAAAACACTACAAGTTACTGAAGCTAAAAAAGTAACAAATGAATTAGAATAAAGATTTCTTATTCTCTCATAATTATTCAAACAAAGAGAATCTAAAAAACCAGATTTTACATTTTCAAGGCTATGTTTTTTAAAAAGTTTATTCAAATTTTTTTTATTAAAATAACTTAAATGAGGTGAACTCATGTCTTTTTGCCAAAGTCTATTATAGAATTTACCAAAACCTAGTATTGTTAAAAACTTCGAAACTTTAAATATAATGCCATCGGATGAAGGAAGGTTTACTAATATAAAGCCCTTGTTTTTTAGACCCTTTTTAATTTCCACTAGAACATTATTTAGTTCTACTAAATGCTCAAACACATCATTAAAAATTATAAAATCAAATTTCTTTTTTATTTTTCTTTCAATGGATTCAGGAAGATTTAATTCAATAATATCAATTTCTTTTGAGAATTTTTTTTTAAGTTTCTTTATACTGAATTTTGAGGCTTCTGAACCTACCACATTAATCCCTAATTTAAGACATTCGTCCAAAAAAAAACCATCACCAGATCCAATTTCTAATATGTGTGGGTCATACTTTAAACTTTGAATTTCTTTTAACAATTTTCTAAAATTTTTTCTTCTTAATTCTTCTATGCCCGAGACATCCTGACCAACACCTGGCTTTAAATTAGAAAAATAATAATTACAATTTATACATTTTCTTGAATAAGTAGTAACCTCTTTTACATGACTGTTACATATAAAACAATTATCTTTCATTCAAACTCTATTGTTCCTGGAGGTTTTGATGTGTAATCGTAACAAACTCTGTTAATTCCTGGAACTTTATTAATAATCTCATTAGCGCATTTTTCTATAAATTCATCTTTAAATCTAAATGATTGAGCAGTCATTCCATCGATGGAAGTAACCGCTCTTAATACGCATATTTTTTCGTAAGTACGATTATCCCCCATAACTCCGACAGTTTTAACAGGTAAAAGAACACAAAATGCTTGCCAAATCTTGTTGTATAGCCCCGCTTCTCTTATGAGTTTTATAAAAATTGAATCAGCTTTTCTGAGAATTTCTATATTTTTTTTTGTTATTTCACCAAGGAGCCTGATGGCCAAACCAGGGCCAGGAAATGGATGACGACTTAAAAAGGTATTAGGTATTTTTAATTCATTTCCTAGTTTTCTTACTTCATCCTTAAATAATTCATTCAATGGTTCTAATAATTCAAGTTTCATTTTTTTTGGCAATCCACCAACATTATGATGTGATTTAATCGTCACTGATTTTTTACCTACTTTTGATAAGGATTCAATAACATCAGGGTACAATGTACCTTGAGCTAAAAATTTTATATTCTTTTGCTTTAATGCAAATTTTTCAAAAATTTTTACAAATTCATTTCCAATTATTTTTCTTTTCTTCTCTGGATCACTTATACCTTTAAGTCTTTCAAAAAATATTTTGCTTGCGTCAATGACTTTTAGTTTGATTTTAAAGTTCGTTTTAAATAAAAATTCAATTTCTGATCTTTCATTTTCTCTCATCAAACCAGTATCAACAAATACACACACTAATTTTTTACCTAGAGCTTTGTCTATTAGAACAGCTGTGACAGTAGAGTCCACACCACCAGACAAACCACATATTACACTTTTTTCTCCAACTTTTTTTTTAATATCTAATAAAATTTTATTCTTAAAAAATTTCATATTCCATATTTGATTGCACTTACAAATTACTTTAACAAAATTACTTAGGAGTTTTTTTCCACCAACGGTATGAACTACTTCAGGGTGAAACTGAACTCCAAATATTTTCTTTTTTAAGTTTTGAATAACTGCATATTTGCAATTATCTGTTGATGCTAAATTCTCAAAGTTTTTCGGTAGATACATAATTTTGTCAGAGTGACTCATCCATACTTGATTTGTTTTCTTTAATAAAAAAACATTATCTAACAAGGGTGAATTTTTCTTTTGTACAAGGTTTGTTTTTCCAAATTCTCTTTCATTTGAAGGTGTTACTCCTCCTTTGAAATCTTTTGATATAAGTTGTAACCCATAGCAGATTCCTAATATGGGGATGTTTTCATCATAAATGAAATTTTCAACTTTGGGTGCATTTTTATCATCAACTGATCTTGGCCCACCTGAAAAAATTATTCCTTTTACTTCTTGTTTATTGATTTCACCCTTTTTTAATTCGTTATATGGCAAAATCTGACTAAAGACTCCTAATTCACGAATTCTTCTTGCGATCAATTTGGTAACTTGTGAACCAAAATCAATAATTAAGATGGACTCTTTCATTTGTTAAGCTGATAATTAGGGGACTCTCTAGTAATCGATATACTATGCACATGACTTTCATTTAGGCCTGCTGAAGTTATTTTGATTACTTTTGTTTTGTTTTTGAACTCATTTAAATTTTTATTTCCAGTATAACCCATTGACGCTTTTAATCCACCTATCAACTGTTCAATGATTTTGACAACCGTTCCTCTGTATGGCACCCTGCCCTCAACACCTTCAGGAACAAATTTTTCATGATGCTTTACTTCTTCCTGGAAATATCTATCTGCAGATCCTTTTCCCATTGCGGCAATTGAACCCATGCCTCGATAAGACTTATATGTTCGTCCATTAGATAGAAAAATCTCACCCGGTGATTCGTCTGTTCCAGCAAATAATGATCCTATCATCAAAACATCCGCTCCAAAGGCAACCGCCTTGGCAATATCACCAGAATATTTTATTCCACCATCTGCAATTATTGGTATTTTATAATCTTTAGCAATTTTGTAAGTTTCTGCTATTGCGTGCAACTGTGGCACACCTACTCCGGCTACTATTCTAGTGGTACATATAGAACCTGGACCGATCCCAATTTTTAGAGCATCAGCACCTTCTTTAATAAGGTCTTTTGCAGCATCGGCAGTTGCTATGTTTCCAACAATTACAGGAAGGTCGGGGAAAAGTTTTTTTGCTTTTCTTAGTGTATCAATAACATTTTTTGAATGCCCGTGAGCTGTATCAATTGCAATAATATCAACACCAGCTTTCTCTAAGAATTTTATTCTCTCAATTCCTTGTTCCTCTCCTACTCCAACAGCAGCTCCCACCATTAATCTTCCAAGTTTATCCTTTGAGGCAAGCGGAAATTTTTCTGCTTTCTCTATATCTTTTACTGTAATTAATCCAACACATCTAAAATTTTTATCAACTACCAAAAGCTTCTCAATACGATGTTTATGAAGAAGCTTCTGAGCCTTATCCATTGAAATATTTTCAGAAACAGTAATTAAATTCTCTTTTGTCATGAGAGAACTAACTTTTTGATCTAAATTTTTTGCAAATCTTATATCTCTGTTTGTTAAAATTCCCACTAACTTCTTGGAACCAACTTCAACAACGGGAATTCCAGAAATATTATTCTTTTCTTTTAATTTTAATGCCTCATTAAGAGTGTTGTTTGGATGAATTGTTACTGGGTTAACAACCATTCCAGATTCGAACCTTTTAACTTTACTTATTTCTAATGCCTGAGAGCTAAAATCTAAATTCTTATGAACTATTCCAAGACCACCCATCTGCGCTATTTTTATTGCTAATCTTGATTCAGTAACTGTATCCATAGCAGCTGAAATCAACGGTATGTTAAGTTTTATTTTTTTTGTCAGTGATGTGGAAACATTTGTTTCTGAGGGCTTAACCGATGATTTTGATGGTAATATTAGGACGTCATCAAATGTTAGTGCTTCAGTTAAATTCTTCATAGAATAATTTAATCCAAATTTTCAAAGTTTAAAACAAAATAATTAATTTTTTTTTGCGACTAAATAAGTCTCAGCAGATTCTTTTCTTGAAGCCTTAGGTTTTATATACTTGATACTATGGAGATCCTTTTTCATAAGTTCAATTAGATCACCTTGAGCACCACCTTGAAATATTTTAGAAATTAAAAATCCATTGGGTTTTAAAATAGTTTTTGAGATTTCAATAACGCGTTCAACCAAAGAAATTATTCTTAAATGATCCACACTCTTATTTCCAGAAGAGTTGGGTGACATATCACTCATTACAATATCAACCTTTTCATTAAAACAAGATAAAAGAAGATTTGTTAAATCAGAATCAAAAATATCTTTCTTTATAAATTTTACATCTTTAATCTGATCTATTTCAAGCTTATCAATTCCTACAATCAAACTGTCATTTGGGGTTAATAATTTAGCAACCTGAAGCCATCCACCAGGAGCGCAACCTAAATCTAAGATGTTTTTACTTTTTGTAAAAAATTTAAATCTTTTTTCAATTTCTAGTAATTTGTATGAGGATCTAGATCTATATCCTTCAGCTTTTGATTTAAGGACGTATTCATCATTTAAATGTCTTTGAATCCATTTTGAACTATTTTCTCTTTTATGTTTTTTATTTAATTTAATTTTTCTCATTGCCATTCAATAATTCGTAAATAATTCCATCTCTTAAACCCCTTTGAGTTACAATTATCTCTTTGATTGGAATTATATTTAATAAATATTTTAAAATCTCAACTCCGTTAATTAGAAGTTTATAACGAGAACCAATACATGGCTTTTTTTTTAAATCGTCTTTAGATGCTTTGCTTACGTAATTTGCAATTTCTAATAATTGATTGGATGACATTTTAAAACCTTCAATTTTCTTTAAATTAAAAAAATCTAAACTCTGAAATAATGCACATAGAGTTGTTACTGTGCTGCAAGAACCTATAGAAATTGAACTTGATCCGTTATCGACAAAATTTTTACAGGATAAAAAATGATTTTTAAGTTCACGGTTCACCAAATTTGAACCATATACTTCTTTTTTTTCTGATAAATTTATAACTCCATAAGTTACTGATTTTGTTTTAAAAATATTTTTATTTTGATCAAAATATGTCAACTCAGTGCTTCCCCCACCAATATCAAAAATATAACCTCTTTTGTTCATACCATAAACATACTTCTGACAACTTTTTAAAGAAAGTTTTGCCTCTTCAAAAGATGAAATTATTTCTACATCAATTCCAGTCTCAGCTTTTACTTTGTTTATAAAGAATTCAGGATTTATTACCTGTCTACAGGCCTCAGTTGCGATACATCTATAATGTAATACTTTAAAATCTGTTATTTTTTTAGAGATTTTTTTAAGACACTCTAATGTGTTTTTAATATTATTATTCGTGAATTCATTATTGTAGGAAAGATTTTTGATTAAATTCGTAGCATGAGAATAGCTATGAATAACTTTAATATTATTATTGACTTTCTCAACAACTGTAAGTCTACAATTATGACTTCCTATATCAATTGCTGCAAATACTGAATTTTTCAATTTATTAATTTATTAATTAGACTATATTTTATTAATAATTAATTATTTAATCAAATAAGGAATAAAATTCTAAATTACTAAAATGAAAGTTATTTTTCTAATCATTCTTTTCTCAATAAGTACAATTTTTATTTACTTAAAAAAAGAAGAAAAAGTTGAGAATGTAAAAGAAATTCAAACTATTAAAAAAGTTGAGGTAGAAGATTTTGAAAAAAAGAAATTTTCGAAGCTTATTAAATTAAGAGGTTTTAGCAATGCTTCAAGAGTTGTGACTCTTAAATCTCAAGTAGAAGGAAGAATAGCAACAAAACAATTTGATAAGGGTAATTTTTATAAGGCTGGAACTCAACTTTTATTAATTGACCCTGAAGACAAAGTTGCCAAAGTAAAAGAAATGGAAGCTTTACTAAATCAAAGAAAAAAAGAATACGAAGTTGCTGAGAGTTTATTCAAAAAAGGATTCAGGTCTGAAGTCAAACTAAGTCAATCAAGAACAAATTTTGAAAACGCTCTTGCTCTTTTTGAAAAAAGTCAAGTTGAATTAAATAATACAAAAGTTTCAATGCCATTCGACAGTTCTATTGACGAGAGTTATGTTGAACTTGGAGACTATCTAAAAAAAGGTGACCCAATAGCAAAAGTAGTTGATCTAAATCCAATTTTCATAATCTCCAATGCCAATGAAAAGGAAATAAATAACATAAAACTTAATCAAAATGCTTTTGTAAAAATAGGTAATCAAAAATTTTCTGGAACTGTAAACTATATTTCTAAAACTTCGGATCCCAAAACACGGAGTTTTAAAATCCAAGTGAAAGTGAATAATGATAAATCTAAAATTTTAAGTGGACTATCAAGTGAAATTGAAATTAAATCCCCATCGGAGGATGCCTATTTCATCCCGTCTTCGCTTATAGCACTCAATAACTTGGGGGAGATTGGTATAAAGATTATAGAAAAGAACAAAGTTAAATTTCTTCCTATTATTATTTTAAGTGATAATGGCGCTGGATATTGGATAAACATGAAAAATAATGATTTAGAAAAATCAAAAATTTCTATAATAACACAAGGACAAGATTTCACTGTTGATGGTGAGAATGTCGAGATAATTAAGAAGTAATGATTGAAAAATTGCTTAATCTAAGGAAATTAATTTTAACCTTTTTATTTTTCTTTATTTTTTTTGGACTATATAAGTATATCACACTCCCAAAGGAATCAGACCCTGATATAAGCTTACCGGTCATATATATATCTGTTTCTCATAAAGGAATTTCGCCTACTGATTCTGAGCGTCTTCTAATAAAACCATTTGAAAGAGAGCTAAAAAATATAGAAGGAGTTAAAAAGATATCATCCAGTTCCTATCTGGGAGGAGGTAATATAATAATCGAATTTGATGCAGGGTTTAATTCAGATAAAGCGCTTTCTGATACCAGGGTAAAAATAGATATTACAAAAGGAAAATTACCAGATGAAACTGAAGAACCAAGAGCCACTGAAGTAAATCTATCAAGATTTCCGGTACTAGCTGTCGCAATTTCAGGAAATATAGAAGATAGAGTTATTCAAAAATATGCAAAATACCTTAAAAGAAAAATTGAAGCTTTTTCCGAAGTACTTGAAGTTACGACTTTAGGTGAAGCGGAAAGAGAAGTTAAAATAATTGTTGACCCAAAGGTTGTAGAGACCTACGGTTTAACTGATAAAGATGTTCTTTCTTCTATAGCCAATAGTAATTTAATGATACCAGCTGGAACGTTAAGTAATGAAAAAGGAAGTTTTAATTTAAAAATTCCAAGTCTAATTGAAACTCAGAATGATTTACTAAACATACCAATTAAGTCTAATAGTGATTCCGTAGTAACTTTAAGTGATGTAGCAGAAATAAGAGATTCATTTAAAAATAAAGTTGGATTCGCAAGAAACAATGGTCAGAACGCAATAGTTCTTGAAATTTCAAAAAGAACCGGAGAGAATATTATTGAAACGATTAATAAAATTAAAGAATTACTTATTCTTGAAAAAAAGCAAATACCTGAATTTTTTAATATTGGTGTGTTTCAAGATGAGTCAGAAAAAATTAAAGATCAAATTAAAGATCTTGAAAATAACGTTATATTGGCTTCAATAATCGTACTAATTATAATTGTTTTCTTTATGGGATGGCGATCTGCATTATTAGTAAGTATTTCAATCCCAGCATCTTTTCTTCTTTCAATGATAATTTTATCCTTCTTTAATGTGACTATTAATGTTGTGGTTCTTTTTGCATTAATTCTCTCAGTTGGAATTCTAATAGATGGTGCAATAATTGTTGTTGAATATGCAAATAGAAGAGCTACTGAAGGCATAGGAAAAAAAGAAGTTTTTATTTTATCTGCAAAAAAGATGTTTATTCCAGTACTTGCTTCTACACTTACAACTTTAGCAGCTTTTTTTCCTTTAATATTCTGGCCTGGTGTTGCAGGGGAATTTATGTTTTTTTTACCAGTTACTCTATTAGCCGTATTATCATCCTCTTTATTAATGGCGTTG
>MDSV01103139.1_pt1 | contig 11280 bp, 11 predicted proteins | sample 810851 | NCBI WGS metagenome assembly MDSV01 (sample SAMN05326640, study PRJNA326480) | marine metagenome | isolation source: seawater | place: Atlantic Ocean: North East | collected 2012 | reverse complement strand
TTCTATTTTGGAAATATCTTTTAATCCAGAAGTTTCCAAACCTCCAGATATATCAATAATATCTGCTATTTTTTTGTATTTTTCAAGATCATCATTAATCTGAATGTTTCCTGCTAACATAACATCTTTATCAAATTTAATGTCTTCAATTAAAGAATGGTTGAATGACTTACTTTTCTCATAACCTTTGCTATCAAATAAATATATATCAGCTTCATTCTTATATAACTCAAAATTATTTACATCCTCAGAGTTTTCAACAGTCATAGCAACTATAATCTTTTTGTTATATACGTCCTTTATTTTTTTAACCTTTTCATTACTGCAATTGTAGAGTTGATAATAATCAAATGGTAAATCTTTTATTTTTTCAAGAATATCTTTTTTAGGATTGACTAAGACTGCAACATAAAAAGATTTTTTTTTATCGATCTTAATAAGCTTTTTAAGTTTTTCTTCATCAACATATCTTTTAGATTTTGGATAATTTACAATAAATCCGATAAATTGAGGAGGATTTTTGTGATTAACTATAAAATTTAAAGTTATAGAGTCAGAGACCCCACAGATTTTTGACTTAAGAATCATTGATTCAAATGATCGATTAATGATAAAATATTCTTTTTAATATTTCCTTTTGTTATAGGCCTTCCTATAACTAACCAATCACTTCCATTTTTATAAGCTTGTTTGGGTGTTAAAACTCTTTTTTGGTCATGGATTTTTGAGCCAAATCTAATTCCAGGAGTAATTATTTCTTTTTTAAATATCTTTTTAACTATATTTAATTCTTGAGAGCTACAAACAATCGCATCAAGTTTTGCTTTATTTGCTAGTTGGGCTTGACGATAAACTATTTTTTTAATGTTTTTATCAAATCCAATTTCCTTAATAGCATTATTATCGAGGGAAGTTAAAATTGTAACTCCTACTAATTTCGTTTTTCCTGAAACTTTTTTGCATGCTTTCAGAGCTTCTAACCCACTACTGATGTGAATTGTCAAATAGTTAACTTTCAAATCCTTAACTGCTTTAATTGTTGAGACACACGTATTAGGTATGTCATGAAGCTTTAAATCAGCAAACGTTATTTTATTTTTCAGTTTTGATAAAAACTTTCTACCATTTTTCGAATTTAAAAATTCTAATCCAAACTTATATCCAATTTTAATATTTGTATTTTGAGTCTTTTTTATTATTTCATTTATTTTAGAAGTTCTGGAGCTATCGCAAGCAATAAATATTTTATTCATTGACATCATTTATTTTTTTAAACAAATCTTTTGCCATTTTAAAGTGAATTGTTTTTTTCTGTGGTGTACTCACTTTTTCACCAGTTTTAGGATTTCTAGATATTCTCGCTTTTTGAGTATTTGTAGAAAACACTCCAAATCCTCTTAGCTCAACCCTCTCTCCTCTTTTTAAAGTCTCTTTGATTTCTTTAAGAATGATATTTACAAATTTTTCAAGGTCTTTTTTTAAAAAATTAGGGTAATTTTTGTATAATTGTTTTAAAATATTTGATTTAGCTATGGCCAATTTATATTTTTATAATTTTTTATTCCTTAGTCTCTTTCTTTTTTAGATCTTCAGACAGAGATGAAAATGGTAAATTTTTACCCGAACCCTCTGATCCATATTTCTCTAATGCCTCTTTTTTTTCTATTTCCTCCAAAAGCTTAATACTTAAGTTAACTTTTCTTTTATCAATATCCAAATCTAAAATTGCACAGTCTATTCTTTCTCCACCTGTAAACCTAGATGGTCTCGCATCAGCAGAATTAATGGCTATTTGAGATTTTTTAATTAAAAAATCCATTTCACAACCTTCCGGCCTTACCACTAAACCTTTATTATCGGCTGAAATTATTTTGACAGTAATTGTTTGATTGGGTTTTTTGTCTTTGAAAAAATCAAAAGGGTCTGGCTGAGTTTGTCTTAAGCCTACTCTGACTTTTTGTTCTGAAATTTTTATCTCAAGAACTTTAACTTTAACTTTATCACTTTTTTTATATTTTTCTAGCTCTTCCTCCCCATTGTTTAGATATGTTAAATCATTACAATGAAGAAAGGCATCTATATCTAAATCTCCAATTTTAACAAATAATGAATACTCATTCTTATTAACCACTTCACCTTCAACTAAACTACCAACTGGATATTTCTTTTGAAATATATCAAAAGGGTTTTCCTGAGTAAGTCTATGTGAAATCGCTACTCGTCTTTTTTCTTTATCTATTTCTGTAATAACACAATCTATTTCATCCCCAACTTTAAACATCTTTTTTGCAGAAACATTTTTTTTAGTCCAACTCAATTCACTTGAGTGAAGTAAAGTTGTAAGACCTGGTTCAAGCTCACAAAAAGCACCGAAGTCCATTATTTTGACAACTTTTACTTTATATTTTTTATTAAGTTCATAATTTTCTATATGCTCAAAAGGATCAGGTGATAGTTGCTTAACTGAACAACCCACTTGTAATTTTTCTTTATCGACCGTAATTACTTTTAAATCATGTTTTTCGCCAATGTTAAAAACTTCATCGGGGTGGTTTACTCTTGAATAAGAAATTTCTTGAAGATGCACCAAAACATCAAGCTCACCATTTACATTGAAGAAGCATCCGAATGAACTATAGCCCTTTACTTCAGCACCCTTAATAATATCGCCAACTTTATACTTTTCAATAATTTTAGCTTTATCCTCTTTTTTAAATGATGAAATGATTTCTCTTCTTGATACACAGGCGTTTCCTCTTACTTTATCTAATTTTATTAATGCAAATTTTTGAGGTTCATTCATAAGGTGACTTATATCTTTTAAGGGTTTATCTGAAATTTGGGACCCAGGAAGAAACATTAACGATCCAGTTTCGATGTGTTCTACTATACAGCCACCCTTACATTTAGATTGTATACGACCCATTATTGGTTCATTTTTTTCATAAGCTTCAACAAGTTTATCCCAACCTTTAATCTTTTGTGCTTTACTTGCTGAAACCACAACCTCTCCGTTCTTGTCTTCAATTCTTTCAAGTAAAACTGGTATAGTTTCTCCAATTTTAATTTTTTCAGATAGACCCATACTTTTTAATTCATTAACATCTAATACAGGTTCACTTTTAAGTCCCTCTACAAATAAAAATACAAATTTTTCTGTAATCTTGTTAATTTTACCATCAATTATCTTTCCTTCTTCAATTTTAGCTTTTGATAATTGATTATTTAGAAGTTGCTCAAATTCTTTTGATTGTGGAGTGTTTAATTCTTTATATAATTCCATACTTTAGTGCTTTAAAATTAAAAAGCAGGACCTTCTACTTAAATTTATGATAATTATCAATAGTAAATCTTAAATATTTGCGAGTAATATATTAGGATTCACTTATTTCTACTCAAATATTGAGAATTAATGCTCTATTTTTTTTAATATTTCTAAAAATTTAGGAAAAGAAGTTTTGATCGAATCAAGGTCATAAATTTTCCACATCCCTCCAAAAGTAAGTGCCGCTATTACACTCATCATAAAAATTCTGTGATCTTTTGAAAAATTCTTAATATTAATTTTTTTATTCAAACTTAAATTTGGATTTCCAAAAATTTTAATAGAATTTTTGGTTGTTATATTTTTTATACCTATAAAATCAAGAATTTTTGATGCCCATTCTAATCTTGGACTCTCTTTTTGATTTAGTTCAGACAAGTCTTTAAAGTATGAAACTCCTTTTGATTTAGCTGCAACTAAAAAGATTACTAAAAATTCGTCAATCGCACTGCTATTATATTTTGTAGGACAGTTTATTCCATTTAAATTTTTTGTACTTTTTACAAGTATGTCTGAAATTTTTTCTCCTTTATATGATTTCTTATTTATAAATGTAATTTCAGCACCCATCATTGTTAAAATTTTAATTATACCTATTCTTGTCGGATTTACATTGATATTTTTAATTAACAATTGAGATTTTTTTGATAATAATGTTAAAACAATAAAAAATGCACAAGAACTTATATCTCCAGGTATTTTATAATTGAGTGGTTCAATTTTTTTTATTCCTTTGACTTGTATATAATCATAATTTTTATCCCCCTTTTTAATTTGTATAGGTATCTTTAAATGTTTAAATAATAGCTCTGTATGATCTCTAGATTTTTTCGCTTTGATATTTGTAAGTCCTTCAGACTTTAATGCGGCAATCATTATAGATGTTTTGCACTGTGCAGATCCTTTTTTTTCTAAATAATTTATTGCCTTTGGGTTATTTAAGCCTCTCATTTTCAAAGGTAAACTTTTGTCTCCTTTAAATTTTGCCCCAAACTTCTTTAATGGTCTAGTTACTCTTGAAAAATCTCTTTTTGAAAGACTTTTATCTCCTATTAATTTAATTTCTTTTTTTGAGTTAATAAGTAATCCTAAAATTAATCTTCCCAGTGTTCCAGAGTTCCCAGCATTTAAAGTAAGATTTTTTTTATTACTAAAATCAAATCCATTTCCTATAATTTCACACTTATTTTTTAAAAACTTTACTTTTGATCCAAGAGCTTTAACACACTTAACAGCATTCATTACATCTTCAGATTTCAAAAGGTTGTAAGCAATTGATTTTTTTTTAGATAAAGAAGACATAATCACCCATCTTATAGATAAGCTCTTATCTCCCTCAACATTGATTATTTTATTAAATGAATCAATTTTTCTTTCAATTTTAATAAATTTTTTCATCTTAGATAATTTCTTAATTTAATTTTTAAAAAAGTCTCCAAAATATTGAGACTTAGCTTTTTCATTTTTAATGAGATTATTAGGTGAACCCTCTGCAATTATTTTACAATTGGATAAAATCATTGCTCTATCTACAATTGAAAGAAGTTCTCTAGCTTGATGTTCGCAAACTACAATACAAATCTTTGGATTTTCATTTTGAAGATTTACTAAGATCTCCTTTAACATATGGATTGTTAAAACGTCTAATGCAGCAAAGACTTCATCACATAAAAGTATTTTTGGATCACTTAGTAAAGCCATGCATATAACTAATTTACGTCTTTGGCCACCTGACAAGAACTTAGCCTTTATTTCTCTAACATTGTCCAATGCAAATTTTGAGATCATATTTTCTATTTTTATCTGTCTTTCTCTCTCATTTTTAACTAAAATTTCTCCTACGGCTTTTAAGTTTTCCATTAAAGTTAGATCGTGAAAATATCCACCATATTGAGGAACGTATCCAATTTTAAATTTATTAGCCCTTTCATAGATTGGGTAATTTGTGGCATCTGTATTATCAATTATAATTTTTCCAAAATCAGGTTTAATTAACCCTATTAAAAGGTTAAACAATGTACTTTTACCCGCTCCATTTGGGCCTAAAAGACCAACTATTTCACCTGAGTTCAAATCAAAATTAATGTTATCTAATATTTGTCTTTTACCAAACGATAAAGATACCTTTTCAAGTTTAGCTACTGGTTTTTTATTTTTAAATTCTTTAATTCTAAATTTTTTAATTAATGCCATAGTTCTTATATATAATAGTGACCTTATCTTTGTTATTATTCATAGACGTTTTAGTTTTTCTTGATGTTAAATCAACTTCCATACGATCAGCATATAAACTTGTTAATAAGTTTTTAAAAATTAAATTTCCATCCAAAATAGCATAATTTTCTGAAAATTTTACAGTAATATTTTTACAAGATATCTCATTATCATCATAAGTTAGTTTTACATTATCAGTAAATTCCGTATCAAAATTACTCACATTATATATTGCTTTATTAGATGTAACCTCAATTTTTTGATTTTTATCAAAATTTATTTCTGCAACAACATCAACTAAATAAATGATATCAGGATTATCTTGATCTAAAGTTCCATTTTTTGACTCAATTAGATAAGTGTTTCCTTCAATATCTTTAGAAAAATATTTAATCCCTTCAATTAAGTTATCTTCAGGTAATTTTATTTTATTTTCCTTTTTTACTAAAATATCTTTTTCATTCTTAAAAGTTTGATTAAAAAATATTACAGAAATAATTAAAGTTAAGGAGATCAAGAATATCTGTAATAATAGTTTTCTGTTCATTAACTTATATTAGATGAAAGAATATTATGAATATGTACTATTCCAATTGTTTTATTTTGATTACCCTTTTCAAAAACACATAAACAAGTTATCTTTTTATCATTCATAATATTAAGAGCTTTTGCAGCTAAAGTATTTTTATCAACACAAATAGGATTTTTTGTCATAAAAAATTTTATTCTATTTTTATTAATATCTATATTTTTTTGAATAGTTCTTTTAATATCCCCATCCGTAAAAATTCCTGTAGTATTCAAACTTTTATTTCTTGCAATCAAAACCCCAAGTTTTTTTGAGTTTATTATCTTTAAACCATTTTTTATTGAGTCATTCTCATTTATAAAAGGTATTTTTTGTTTTGTTAGCATTAGGTCCTCTACAGTTTTGAGCTTATTTCCTAAACTTCCTGCTGGATGAAATCTTTTAAAATCAAGTTTGCCAAATTTTTTATAATGCATAAGAGAAATTGCTAACGCATCACCAATTGATAATTGAACGCTCGTACTTGTTGTTGGAACAATTCCATATCCAGCCTCTTCCACATCTGGCAATAACAACTTTATATCCGATGCTTTATAAAGGAGAGATTTCTTTTTTGAGACTATACTTATAAGTTTAATTTTATAACGATTAGCATATTGTATAATATTTTTTAATTCTTCAGAATTTCCTGAATTACTTATTAATATTAATACATCTTTTCTTGTAATACTTCCTAAGTCTCCATGAGAACAATCATTTGCCGATATAGAAAAAGCTGGGGTACCAACAGATGAAAACGTTGAAGCTATTTTGGATGCTATTAATCCACTTTTTCCGACGCCAGCTAAAATCACTTTTGACTGGCAATTTGCTATTACTTCAACTGCTTGGTTAAAAGAAGAATTAATAAATTTTTTTAATTTTTTTAAACCTTTAATTTCTAATTCAATAACTTCTTTTGCAATTTTTTTTAAATCATTTTTCATTTTATTAATGAGACCAAATATCCTCTTTAAAATAAGCTAAATCAAGTTCTACTCTAGTCCTTAAAAACTTTAAACAATCTTTGTATAAATCTATTCTATTTTCCCGCACTAAAATTTTGTTAAGTTCCTCATGAATTTTATGAAGATAGATCACATCATTAGCACAATATTTTTTTTGAGCATCGGTTAGCTCACCTCCAAAGTCAGAACTTTGGAATTGTTTACTAATATCAATGTTTATAAATTCTTTTATTAAAGTTTTAAGTGAATGATTATCTGAATAAGATCTAGCAAGTTTTGATGCAATTTTGGTATCTAAAATATTTTTAGTATCAATTTTAAGATAATATTTTATATGCGCTATATCTGCTCTACCATAATGGAAAATCTTAGTAATTGAGTCGTCATTTAATATTTTTTTTAGATTAGGCGCATCATAATTAGATCTATCCAATTGAATTATATGAGCATCAGAATTTCCTGAAGATATTTGAATTAAACAAAGAGGATCTCTTCTAATATTAAGTCCCATGAACTCACCATCAATCGCTAATACATTGCCTAAACGCAAATCATCTGGTAAATCATTTTTATGAAGTTTAATATCAATATTCATAATTAAATATATATATGAAACCAAAAAATTGTCTAATTTTTGGCGGAAGTGGTCAAATTGGAAGACATCTTATTAGAAAACTAACACAAAATAACTATAAGGTAACCGTGGTTACAAGAAATATTCACCAGAAAAGTTATAAAATCAAGACTCAAGGCAATGCAGGTTATATCGATATTGTTGAAGCAAATATTTTTGATGAAATAAAAATTAGAAGTTTATTCACAAATGCAGATATCTGTATAAACCTTGTAGGGATTTTATTTGAAAAAAAGCGTGGAAATAATTTTAAGAACATTCATACTTTATTCCCCTCTATTTTAGCAAAACTTTGTAAAGAATACGGTCTTAAGCAATTTATTCATCTTTCAGCGTTGGGAATTAACGAAGCTGTAGATTCCAAATATGCCAAAAGTAAGTTGGAGGGTGAAAAGAATATAATTAATAATTTTCCTTTAGCTTCTATTCTAAGACCATCAATAGTTTACTCAGTAGACGATAATTTTACGACAAATTTTATGACTCTTTTAAAAAATCTTCCAATTTTTCCTCTTTATTATTCCGGAAAAACTAAATTTATGCCAATACATTGTTCAGATTTAATAGAAATTATGTTTCAAACGATATCTAAAAATATCAATTCAAATATACTAGAGTGTGTTGGTCCAGAAACAATTACTTTAAAAGAAATTCTTGAAAGATTATTAAAATTAATAAATAAAAAAAGCTTTTTTATTCCACTTCCATTATATATTGCACAATTTTCTGCAAAATTTTTTCAACTTTTGCCAAATCCTTTATTGACCGAAGATCAATTGAGACTTTTAAAATACGACAATGTTTCTTCCGGTAAATACAAGACAAATTTTGATGTGGGTGTTCCAAGTAAAAGAATGTTTAATGATGAAGTTAAAAAATATAGCTACATGTGGAAAGAAGGCGGTCAATTTTCTACAGAAAGATACAATATTAAATAATTAAATTAAATTACTTACTTATCCTGAACGAACTTTTTTTCCTATAAAATCAGGTATTTCGTCTTTATTAGTAGATACTGTTGTTGTTTCTTTTTTCCCTTTAGGTTGGTAAGCATAAAGCAAATGTAGTTTACAATAAGAAAAATCTTTTAAAGATGTCCTCCCACAAAAATAAAACGATTTTTCATTAGGATGACCAATTGGCCACTTACATGAATTTTCGTCTAATTCTTCCAATTGTTTTGGATTTTCTGGTTCAAAATTTTTTTCAATTATTAACGATTTGAAACGGCTTCTTTTCCCTTTAACTGATTTCTGGTCTTTGTTTTCACTTTCGTCATCAAAATTTTTGTGGGAAACTACTGATCTTGTTTTTATTTTTGCAGAAAGATTGAGACGATGAGCCTTACCAATTACTGCATTTCTACTGATACCACCTATTATTTCAGCAATTTGATTTGCCGTTTTCCCTTTACCCCACAATTCTCTAAGTTTTGCTACTTTTTCTTCAGTCCAACTCATACAACTCTATATAATGTAGTATCAAATTAATAATACACAATATACTGTTATTAATTTTAAATAAACAAGAGATTATTATGAGTTATCAACATAAAATTTTAGAGGCTATTTTTTTAAATTCAATCTCAACTTGCATCAAAATATTTTAATTTTATAAGGAATATACAATGATGAGTTATTTAGCAAAAAATTATAATAGAAAAAAGTTATCTTTTAAAAAAGGAAAAGGCAGTTTTTTATATACAAAAAATGGCGAAAAATATCTTGATTTTATTCAAGGTATTGCAGTTAATTCATTGGGGCATTCTCATCCTAAATTGATTAATGCGATTAATAATCAGGCAAAAAAACTTTGGCATGTATCTAATGCCTTCATAATTCCCGAGGGTGAAGTGTTGGCAAAAAAAATTGCCAAAAAAACTTTTGCTGATTACGTAATTTTTCAAAACAGTGGTGCAGAAGCTACAGAAGCATCAATAAAAGTTGCAAGAAGATATTTTTATTCAATTGGAAAACCTGAAAAAAATAGAATAATTTGTATTAAAAACTCTTTTCATGGAAGAACATTAGCAGCAATATACGCAAGTGGTTCAAAGAAAATGACTGAGGGGTTTGGACCTAAAATAGAGGGTTTTGATCATTTTAATTTTGGAGATCATAAGAATTTGAAGAAATTGATAAATAAAAAAACAGCGGCAATAATGGTTGAAACTATAATGGGTGAGGGTGGAATAAAAGTTATACCGGATTGGTGTATTCAAGGCTTAAGAAAATTATGTGATAAGAACAAAATATTATTGATACTTGATGAAGTTCAATGTGGAATTGGTAGAACAGGAGATTTTTTTGCTTTTGATAAATCTAAAATAAAACCTGATATAGTTCCAATTGCAAAAGGAATTGGAGGAGGATTCCCAATTGGCGCAGTTTTAATGAATAAAAAAGTAGCTTCTGGAATGACAGCAGGAACTCACGGTTCAACTTTTGGAGGCAACCCTTTAGCTATGGCAGTCGGTAATTCTGTAATGGATATAATCTCTAATAAGAAATTTTTAAATAATGTTAAAAACTTATCAGTATATTTTTTTTCACACCTAGATCTGCTTAAAAAAACATATCCTAATATAATTAAAGAAGTAAGAGGTAGAGGTCTATTAATTGGAATTCAGCTTCAAACAGATCAAACAAAATTTATTAAAAAATTGATGGACAATAAACTGTTAACTATACGTGCTGCAGAAAATGTTGTTCGTATTTTACCTCCATTAAATGTAAAAAAAAGTGAAATAGATCAAGCATTAAAGATTATAAGTAAAGTTTGTTCAGAGTTTAAATAAAATGAAGCATTTTTTAAATATAAAAGATATTACATATAAAGATCTTAGAAAAATTTTAATTGATGCTAAAAAAAGAAAAAGTGCTAGAAAAAAACTTAATCATCTTGAAGTTGACAAAGGGGGTCCACTAAAGGGAAAGCTACTAATACAAATGTTCGAAAAATCAAGTCTTAGAACCAGATTAAGTTTTTATCTAGCGATCAAACAGCTCGGCGGTAGCACTTTAACACTCAGACCGGATGAGCTACATTTATCTAAAGGCGGTGAAAGTATTGCGGATACAGCTAAAATATTATCCAATTTTGGTGATGCTTTTATGCTTAGAACAGACAATGACGAAAAATTAGAGGAATTCAGAAAATATTTATCGATACCAATTATTAATGGATTGAGCCCTAGCTCACATCCTTCTCAGATTTTATCTGACGTTTTTACCGTTGAAGAAATAAAAAAAAAACCAATATCAAAATTAAATATTAGCTGGATTGGAGATACCAATAATGTTTTAAATAGTCTCATTGCTGCATCAATTAAATTTTCATTTAAACTGACTATTGGATGTCCTAAAAGATATCAACCTAAAGAAAATATTTTAGACTATTTAAAAAAGAATAAAAATAAAATTTCTTTTTATAATGATTCAAAAAAAGCGGCAACAGGAGCTGATGTTATCTTTTCAGATAAAGTAATATCTATGAATGATAAAGTTAATAAGATTAAGAAATTAAATCAATTTAAAAAATTTAAGATTGATAAAAAACTTATGAGTTTTGC
>MDSV01080534.1_pt1 | contig 11280 bp, 7 predicted proteins | sample 810851 | NCBI WGS metagenome assembly MDSV01 (sample SAMN05326640, study PRJNA326480) | marine metagenome | isolation source: seawater | place: Atlantic Ocean: North East | collected 2012 | reverse complement strand
TTTTCTCCCCCCCCCCCCCTCCTCCCCGCCCCCACCCACCTCCTCACCCGAGCTACACCCATGCCGTGCGCAGGGCCACAAAGAGCGCCAGCCCACCCTTGCTTGTCACGTCCAAGATGGCGTAGGATGCATCCTTGAACCAGCTTGTTGTTGCGTCGTACTCGTTTCCGTTGGTCGAGCGAAGCATTATACGCGACACGATGCTCACGACGGGGTACCCCAGCCACGCGAATGTCAGGCAGTATACCGCATCCCGGTCCGTCTTTGCAGCGTCGCTTGTTATCTTGTCGTTGCCGATGAGCGGCGACGTTATGCCCCAAATGACGACGCTCATGCAGACACAGCCGCAGACAAACGACACGGTGCCCAAGAGGACTTGGGTTAGCTCAGGCCACTCGCCTGCTTTCGCGGGGCGGAACTCGTTTGCGTAGAAGCGGTAGGCGACGCCGAAGAGCACACAGAACGGAATGATCGCCATTGCTGGGTACATGCCCAGCGCGGGCTCCTTTCCTCCAGAGGCTTGTTCCGCCAGGGTGTAGAGGTCGAGAGTCATGACCCACAACGTCACCTGGCAGAACGTGCGACCGGCGTGATGGCACAGAACATAGCAAAGTGTGCGAGTGGGAAGAGAAAGAGGGCGGGGGGATGGAAGTGGGAGTATCTGTAAAGCGTACCACCCAGTCGCTGTGTCGAAGGCTGTCAACCTGAATTTCCTGCGCAACCACCTTCTGGGACTCGTTTCCGGCTTTTTTGCGGCCTACCCAATTTCCCCCTTTGTCGTGCGCCGAGGCAAAGTACTCGTAGCCGGTGGGCATGGACTGCGCGCGAATGCGCCAGATCATCAGGTAGTGGATACACGCCACAAAGTTTACTGCAGCGGCGAGTGCGCACGACCGCCCCGCTTTCTCGTTGGCGGTCATAACGCTGGCCAGCCCCGCAATGACGCCGGTGATCGCCAGCTTCATAAAGGCTGCCCGCACCCAGCTTGCGCGAAAGAGTGGATTGCACCCACCCATCTCGCCGTGGCGATACTCATCGTCAAGGATTTCGAGCGGGCTGGGGAACGGCCACTTGTCGCTCGTGTCGTCCTGCTCTTGTACGAGCGGGAGGCGTTGCTCTTGGCGCGCGCTATTGCGGTCAAGCGCCGGCGCCAGAGACAAAAGGTCAAATTTCACCTTGCGCCCTGGAGGGTTCGCCATAAGCTCCCCAAAGACCTCTCTTTGACAGTATTTGCGCGGGCCTCTCTTATGGAGACGGAGTCCGTGACGGCCGTGCTTCGGCTGCGCGCGCTGGACGCGCTGCTCGACCATCCGGAACACGTGGTCGTCCGCATCAACGCGCTGGACGAAGAATCCATTGCGATTGTTGCACAGGCGGCTGCACTCAAATGCCACGAGGTGCTCTGGGATGACACCGAGCACGAGCAACCAAAGAAGCGGAATGCGGCATGGAAGGCGCTCCGCCGCGCACAGAAAGTCCAGCGCTGGCTGTTTGACCAAACATGGCAACGCCACCTGCCGGCGCCGGAGACCGTGGACGTCTGGTAGTTGTCTGGCGACCAGAATCTGGCTTTGGTAACGAGACTCGGGTCTACGCTCCACCTTTGCCCGGCGGAGATACCCGGGGCACCAAGCGACGGCCCATCTCCTCGCCGTACCACCTATAATGTCGGAGACGGCGCCCTCGCGGGTTGATCCGCATGCAAAGCCACCGTCACGTGTCTGCAACGTCGAATGGACGACATACGTGCACGACGTGTCCAAGGAGGCTGCTGAGCGTGATCGGGCATGGGTTCGTTCACGCCTCGGCCCCTTTGCGAGCCACTCTCTGCGCTGTCAGGACGACAACTCCAACCCAACCGCACGAGCCTCGGAATACCTAAGCCTCAGTGATGCTGCGCGCGAGGAGATTGAGCGCACGCACGGGTGCAAGAGCAGGCAGGTGGCGCTGCAGTGCCGACAGGCGCTGATGAAGGCGGAAGGTGATTACTATAACTCGACCGCTTTGAAGCAGTACGGCGACATGATTAAAATATGTGCACCGCTCGAGCAGACGCGAGCAAGGGCAAGAACAATGATCTTTGGGATGAAATGTCTCAGCACTAAGTGCACTGGGTATGACTTTGAGAGATTAAAGTGCGATTTCGTCCCGCTGGGGGACTGTTCCAGCCACGACGACGCAGTAGCGCGCATCCTCAACCACCTCGATATGCGTCCCTACCACGAGTTGAAGGCACTGTTTGTTGCCCTACACCTCTACCACCACTCTGTGGCGCGTCTGCAGCTTGTGGCCCACGCGTTGCAAACCGGCGTGGAGGCCGAATGCGCACGCCGGCGGCGCGACAAGCCACATGGCAACTGCTGGCTGACGCAGGTCGTGATGAACGATGACACGATGCGGGAGGTCTTGCAGTGGCTTCGTTGGGAAGGAGTGGGGGCGATGTCGAAGGTGTGCAAGGAGTTTGCGACGCATCCGTTTTTGGCGCGCATGAAGCCCCACCTGGCAGTGCGCTGTCTTCCGACGACCTGCTCTGCGATGCAAGCCTTTGTGCAAATGCATGGCGCCTCGCAGTGCCGGAACCTCTTTCCCCACGCCGTTGAAACCCTCGATTCTGGCGGATTCGTCTACGTGGTGAGCAAGAAACGCCTTTGCACACTGCTGGTCGACTTGCAGCGCTGCGGCGTAACGCGCACGTACGCAAACCCGTCCCACACAATGACGACCGTCCACCGGAATGTCAACCCCCAGACACATCGGCCAGCGCAATGGGATGTGCAAATGGGGGTACACGAGTCGAATGCAGAGAAACGCATTCGCGTGCGCAACGCTGTGCAGTGCATTGCGCGCCGTTATCCCGATGATCCGCACCGGGAGGAAGGCGAGTTTCGCCAGCGTCTGGCGCATCCCGTTGCGTTTCGCCGGCCTCACGTCGTGACCAAAGTGGAGCTACTGTACGCGGATACGAAGCAGCCTGTGCCGGCGAGCCGTGGCGAGCAACCCATCGAACTGACCCGCCGCGAGTTGAAGAAGTTCACGCAGAAGACCGTCGACGTGAAAGGGACCGAATTGAAGGGGCTTTACGATGCGACCGACGGCGTGCCATACCCAGCCAAACTGGTCGTCACCGTCAACGCGTTGAGCAGACTTCACGACGGACGTCACTTCACCATCCGGGTCGTTGCAGAGACCCAGACGCACGCCGGTGCTATTCACAAAATAGAAGCGTGCTCGAAGCCCTTCAAAGCAGTGTACGAGCTGCGCCGGTGAATATAACCATGCAACGGGTGCCGTCGCTAACCGAGCAGTGAGGGGTGAGGAGAGGGGGGGGGGTGAGCAGTGACGGGAAGGGGCGAGGCCAGAATGTGGACGGCTGCTGTCGAGGGCGCGATTCGTTTCTTCGAGAGATGGGACGGCGTGGACGAGGTGACTGCAACAGTGCTCGTGGGTTTGGTGGTGGGGTCTGTGACATTTGTAAATGTGGCATTCTTTGGATTGCTGGTGTGGACGTGTGCGCGGAAGCAACGAGCTTCGTGCTGGAGGGCCGCCACGTGCTTGCCGTTGCGCAAGGACGAGGAGGAGGGGGGGCGCGAATCGGAGGATGCACAAGGCTCGGAACGGGAGGAGGAGGCGGAAGAACAATCAAAATGTGGGGACAAGCACATGATCGCTGGCGGTGCAGGGATCGAGACGCGGGTTCAAGAGGGCGGGTACCGCAGTGATTCCGACAGTGACGACGACGGCGAGGGCGCAAAGGTGACCAAGGAGGCGCAAAGGCGAGCGCGCAAGTGCGGTGGAGTCTGAGGCGGCGTCACTTTTGTATAGAGTGTGAGTGATAAGAGGCGCACGTGTGATGTACAAGTGAGAAGCGTCGTGCACACACGCACACGTACACAAGCAGCGGCGGACGCCAACGTGTAGGTGAATGTCGCTCGCTGACGAAATGGGGCTTGATACAGGGAGTTCAACCGATGAGGAAAAAGAAGGAGGAGAAGAAGGCAGCGGAACTGGGGGTGGTGGCAACGATCCACCGAGCCGCAGGCGCACTCGCGTCAGCAAAGGAGATGACAACGGGGATGTCCCTCCCGGTAAGAGAGCAAATAGAAATGAAGGCCCTGACATGCTCGAAGCTCCAGGTGGTGCACCAGGGGACGGCGACACAGCCGACAGCGACGGAGCGGACGGCGGGAACGCGGCGGCACCAGCCGACGTGGAAATGCCACAGGCTCAAGAGACAAGCGGCAGCAGCAGCAGCGGTGAAGCAAGCAGCGAGAGCAACAGCAAAGAAGAGCCGCCAAAGGAACCCAGCTGGCCGCCAGACGGGACCATTGCTTGGGAGACCAGTTGGGGGGAGTGGGAACCGGGCAAGAACAAGAACACGTCCAGTGAAGGGATCCTTCCAGCGTCACTCGAGACGACGATAAAGCTCTTAAAGTCGGAGAATGGCCTAATGCTGTTGCAGCGCGCCATCCGAACAAACCTTCGTTACAAAGCGCAGAGATACGCGAAGATACGTGAGGAACTGGACGGGCTGATCGTGTTAGAGGAGAAACAGGCGGAGAGCAGCCAAAAGTACTTTCAGCAGCAGTCAAAGGCGCATCACACGGACAATTGGAACATCTACGAGACATTCTCGGAGAATCTGCGTGCGCTGAGAGTCGCCTACGAGAGGGCGAGCACCATCGAACAAAGCGCAGTCAAGCAGTACGGGGAACTGCGGCTCGAGGTATTCGCAACCGCAAACCGCACAACAGCCCTACTACAGAACGGAAAGTTGACCGCGCGGAGAAAACTGCTGGTTGAGCAGATGGAAGGCTTGGAGTGCTTCCGCGCCCATGAGGATGTTATCAGTGCGGTGGCTGGCGTCGTGAAGGGGTTTCTTCTGACGCCCGAAGTGGTGCAGAAGAACTTCCTGAACTGGATCTTTGTGGGTAAGGCGGGAACTGGCAAGACGACGATCGCGCGCGACATTGCAAAGATCTTTGCGACGGCAGGCATTTTTGTGTACGACAGCGTGCTCGAGAGCGGACGTGGCAATTTTGTAGCAAGCTTTGTCGGGCAGAGCACCAGCAAAACGAACATGCGTCTCGCAATGGGGCTGGAAAAGGTGCACTTTGTCGACGAGGCCTACGCCATTGCAGGCCAACCGAACAAAGAGGGCAAGTTCGATGATTATGGACAGGAGGCCATCTCGACAATTGTCGACTTCTGCACCAAGTACAAGGGGCTGTACTGCCTGATGTTTGCGGGTTACAAAACGGAAATGCAGAAGCAATTCCTCGACGTGAACTCCGGCCTAGACCGCCGCATCCCGTACAAGTTTGAGCTCATCGATTACAAAGTGGACGAGCTCGTGGGCATTTTCAAGCGCACGCTTCTCAGCGAGCAGGGATACAAAGTTACAGGCTGTAAGGAAGGGGCGACGGATGCCGCATTGCGCTGGTACACCTACGGCGCGTGGACCTTCTTAAAGCGATACCTTAAGCAATGCGAAAATTGGGCAAATCTCGGGAAGCCGGCGCCGGCAACGGACCCACCTGAGCAGGCGCAGGCGCAGGAGCAAAAGGCGTCGCGGTGGGAGCTCTCACAACTGATCGCTGCGCAGGCAGGTTCTATGACAAACCTCGCCGAGATGGCCGTTCTGGATGTGGCAAGTCGAAAGGACCCAAAAAAGCTCGCCGAGGCCGAGTGCTTAATGGATCAGCAAAAGGTGGAGGCTACGGCGGGAGGGGTCTACGACATGGTCCAGCTGATAAGAGACATGTACGAGCGCATCCTCTTTGGATTGGAGGGTGAGAAGTTGCAGACCGTACTCGACCAGTACACTAAAGAGGCCAACACCATACTAGACGCTATGGCGGAAAATAAAACGGAGAAGTGGGAGAAAATCAACAGAGATACCAACCTGGTGAGGTTCTCCAACTACGAAAACTGCGAAGAGCAGAATAAAAACGAAGGGAAGCTCGAGTACACGGAGAGCGAACGCGACAAAAAAAATGCCGCGTACAAGTTGATAACGAACGATGACGACTCGAAAGGCGGCGGCCGTGGTGGCAGTTGCGTTTCTGGTCTCTTCAAAGGTGTTCCAAAGGAGCACACGGCGCAAAATCTGCAGCAGTGCGCCGATTTAAGCCTAGACGACAAAGTGCTTTGGCACCTCTACATCGCGTGGCAGCTTTACACCGAAAAGTACAAGCCTTACAAAGGGCAGAAAAGCACGGACGACTGGATCAATTCCTCGTTCACCTATGTGTCCGGCACGCGGTGTCAGAAGCTCACGCGCCTCGGCGCCAAAGGGTTACAACGCAACAAGGACGCTGTACTGAACACGCTGATGGAGACGTTCGATACTGCATACTTAAGGGAGAAGCACGCCGACTGGCCACGAGACCCGAAAAAGATGCCCGATCCAAAGGAACTCGAAGATCCGCAGCTAAGCAAGGACGGGCGCGTACACAGGATGTGTAAGAAAGAAGGCGATCGTGTGCTGAAACTGGTGCTCAGGTCGGGCAATAGCACCAATGACAACCGTGATCTGTCCGTCAGGGAGAGGCGTCAGAAGTTCCTGAACATGGTCGTGTGGATTTACTACCCCACTAAGGCGCCCATGCAGCGAAAGTTCGCTGTGGCGGTGGAATCGACGCTTGTGGACAAATGCTCGATATTCTCTCCGGCCTTTCCGAATGACGACACAACAAGCGTAGATGAGACATTCAAACCTGGCCACGTCGAAACCTATGGGGCCGACATGCCAGACGACACTCGTGATGCGAAAGCGGCGGTGGAAGTCGAGCTTCGCAAAGCGATGGACTACATGTTTAAACTGGTGACAACGGTGTCCGAGAAAGCCAACCGAGAAGCCGACGCGCAACCTTCGTGTTCTGCCGACGGTGACGACGACGAGGAGGCGGGAGCGGGCGCAAACACGCACTGGGAACGGGGGATGTCACAGCCCTATCTGGCCGAGGAGGCACTGAAACGCGGACTTACATGCACAAATGGCAAAAAAACGACCCGAAAAACAAAAAAAGAAATACTGGTCGCCTTGTTAACCAAAGACGACAAAAGACTGGAGTACATGGAGAAGACGGTTGACGAACTTCGACAACTGGCAACGAGAAATGGCATTACACCCAGTGGTGGCAAACAGCTCAACGACCTCAGTCAGGAACAATTGGCAGAGCTCCTCGCACAAAAATCTATCCCCATAATCATCGAGTGTGAGCCAGGTCCATCTGGCAGCGCCGATCCATAGGAAAAGCTCCGCCGTTAAACTGTGCCTACAACCCTCCTCGGTTGACAAGTGGGGCGCGTGTTGTGTGTTGTGTCGCCGGTCTGCGTTAAGGCAACTTAAAAACCAGCAGCGACGTCTCGGCAGTCGGTTCTAACGCGGTGGGGTCTTCAGCCAGGAGCTCGGCGTTTGCGGCGTTTGCGGCGTTTGCGGTGTTGTCGCGCTCGTCGAGGAACGCCTTGGCCCGGCTCAGCGTTTGCGCGTCGCGTTTGGCAATCGCCGCACTCATGGCGTTGCGCCGGTAAAGCACGATGGCGCACGTTCCGCCGAGCGGTGCGCAGATGCACAGCAGCATTGCGACCGCAATGGTGAGCGCGCTGAAGATCAGCCCTCCCAGCTGCGCAATGCCGCACGCAACCGCCGAAGCGCGCTCGACGCCTGTGGTGTTTGTGGTCGAGCGCCGGAGATTTTCGAGCGCGTCCAACCCCTCCGCAAAGCGGAGCATCGCGCCAAAGGGCGCAAGGGTGATGACGTTCTCCGCCATGTCCTCGCCAAAGGTGGTGAGTGTGCTCCGGACCGCCCGCGCATCACACGCATCCTTGTACTCGAGCGTTTCGAAGTCGACGTCCTGCACCCCGTAGTAGGTTCGAAAGTCGTCCATCTGCACGGGCGTGAAGGGCACCATCGGAAAGCACATGCGTGTGGTGCGGTGCGACTTGATCTGCGTTCCGTCGCCAAAGTCGCCGACGTCGCCCGTGGCGTCGGGGGCGTACAGGTAGCAGAGAATGACGTCTGTGCACAAAGCGCGCTAACTGGTGAGCTATGCGTTACATGGTGTTTGACAGTGCATCGTTGTCTCACCGTAAACGATGTACTTGGCGACGGCCTCGATGTAATTGACGCCCCCCGGCGTCGCGTCGTACGTGGTGTACCGCGTGGACACCTTGCTTGCTACGAGAGGCACGTTGGCCAGACTGCCGATGGCTGCGTCCGCAAGGCGGCGAGCGTGCGAGCGCGTGTGATGGCTATCGGTCTCGAGCACGATGCGCGCCGCCTCGAGCGGGTCGGCGCCCACGACGGATGCCCCGACCATGGCACCGAGCACGGTGTGGCGCGGCGCACCCTTTTGGCTGGCGCGGGGCGAAAGGCGCGCCTGCTCCATGCGGCGGCCGTGCGCGTGCCGCTGCGCATCCCCGCCGTGACGGTCGGTTGTCCAGGCGTGCAGCGCGCGAAAAGCGTCTCCCAGCTTGCTCGGTGGCGCATTCAAGTCGAAGAGCGCATACCCGGTGCGCTGCTCCGGCGGAAGCGCGCCGGAGGGCAGCACGCCGTGCTTGTCCACGTACGCGAGCGTAGCATCGTGGCGCGCAGCCAGCTTTCGCGCAACAATGTGCGTCTGCTCCACCACCTGGCGCCAGTCGGCCATGCCGGCGATCCACCCAAACGCGTGCACGTGCTCGTCCGGGTGCGTTAGCCCCACTTCGTGCGCACGCAGGGCGCGCGCGCGCTCCCGTTCTGGCGACGACGCCAGTCGCGCAGCGAGCCGCGCCTCGACCTGCTCGTAGAAGCTGCGCACCGATTTGGCGCTCCGCTGCTTGTCGGCCGGCGGTGACGGCGACGAGGAAGAGGACAGGGTCGATTGCTCCTCGTAGTCGGCCATCGTGCGCATCGCCTGGCGGCTGCGCTCGACAATGCTCCCGAGCGCGCTGGCCGACGACGCGACCATGCGCAGAACCGAGCCGTCCGCATTGACCATGGCGGCAACGGTCCGACCAGTCGTCTGCAGCGCCGGCGTCTCCGGTGCAGAGTGCGCAAGCAGCGCCATGTCCGAGGCCCGCCGCCGCGCGGCCATCCTGTGGATGCTGTGGGCAAACTGCGATGCATTTGCCAGCCACCGAGACGGGCTGCGCGCGTGGCGCTGCTGCAACCGGACCTTTTTCTTGCTGATCCGCGGCGGGCGCGCTGCCGCTGCTCCTTCGGGCTTTGCGGCGCGCGTCTCGGCGACGGCGGTCCGGGCGTCCTTGAGCGCGCGCTTGCGCGTTTGCGGCGCTGGCCCTGGTGTCCCCGGACGGTTCTGCTGCTGTTGCTGCTGCTGTTGCTGCTGCTGTTGCTGCTGCTGAGCTCGCGCCTTGGCGGCCAAGGCGGCAAAGGCCGGGTCGCTCTTGAACTTGCTTGCGGTGGCCGACGCCGTCGACGCCGCCTTGAAGGGCTGCGCCAGCATCGTGGCCACGCTCATTCCGTACTTGGAAAGCTCGTCGTCGATGCGCTCGCGCGAGATGCCGTGCTTCTCTGCAACGTGGCTTGCAAGAGAGCTCGCCATGCACTCCATGTCCGTGATTGCGGCGTCGGCCCGCGGCGCGCCTGGCTTTGGAGCGCGGCACGCCGGGTTGGTGTGCAGGTGCGGGCCGAGCACGTCGATGGCCACGCGCTCCTCCACGCTCAGCTCGACGTGCCCCGCCTCGTGCATGCGCCGCAGAATGTGCGCCATGCGCTGCTTTCCGTCCTCCTCGATTGCCTTGACGCAGAAGTCCTTGTGACACTCGCGCTTGCCCGTCTTGCGGCTTGTGCGGCAGCATGCGCGGCCAAGCGATTCCTCGAGCTTGCGCGTGTGGCGTTGCCGCTCTGCGTCGACGGCCTGGCGCAACTTGCGTCGCTTTTCTGCTTTTGGTCCCACATTGGAATGTAGGCCGAACTTGTGCGAAAACCACGCGGTGCAGTTGCCCGGACGGTGCATGATGCAGTCGTAGCACCCGATGCTGCTGGCGTTGCTGTTTAGGTGCGCCCACACCAACGCGGCGCGCTTCCGCGTCCGCACTGCGCGCTCTGGGTCGCTGCGGTGGGTCTCGCACACGGTCTCGGTCAGGTTGAGCATGAGCAGCACCAGCTCTAGCTGCTCGCGCACCTCGCGCACCGTGGCGTTTGTGTCGGGCGTCGGCCCGGGCGTCGGCCCGGGCGTCGGCTCGGGCGTGGGCTCGTCTGCACGTCGCCGCCCCGATGGCGGCGGCGGCGGCGATGGCTTCTTGTACACTTGCACGCCGTCGATGCGCAGCACTCGGTTGCTCTCAAAGCTGCGCACGTAAACGTACCGCCCCATCGCTTTGTCGCGACCTTCGTTGCAGTGCAAAGCCACGCTCTTTCCCAAGTCGGCCGTAGAGGGCACGACTGCGCAGCGCGTGCCAAAGGTGGCGCGGTGGCGCGATACCCAGACCTCGAGCCACCCCACATCTTGGTACTCGTCGCTGGCATCCTGCAACCGGCGGCCACTGCAATGGCCCACTGCGGTCGAACTGCCTAAGCAATTCGGCGCAACCGCCTCGTCCTCGCAGTCACTCCCAGGGCACACATTATATGTGCAATAATCTTGGCAAAAACGAGGACTTGACGGATTGGAGCAAGGATCGCATTCATCAAGATCAGTGCAGCAGCGCGCGCAGCACGATTGCGGCGGCGCCGGCGGCGGCGAGGGCGGAGGCGGCGAGGGTGGCGGCGGCGTTGGCGCGCGGTCGGGTGGAAACGGCGGCGGCGACGGCGGCGGCGGCGACGGCGGCGGGGAAGGTGGACCCGGCGGCGCCTTGCAGATCACACGCAGTTTGTCGCAAAGAGTGCCCGAACACTCAGTATTCCCAGCGCCTTGTGAGTAGTAGACGAGTTGGGCTCCCTCGTCGTTGTTAGGGCCATAGATGTTACACCATTGTCTGTACCAGTGAAAGCATCCGTTTTGTAAAGAAGTGGTACTTCCAACTTGGGTTGGCAGTTGGTTATTATAACCATCGTCGATTGGACCTGCGTGGGAGTCGCTGTCGCAGGCCCAATCCCCCATGGACGAGACCGGGAACAGCCAAGCCCCCGCTTGATCGCACATATCCTTGCTGGTGATGTCTGCGTATCCATGCTGCGCGCAGGTTTCACCAAAGGCAAATCGTATGTATGCTTGTGGCGGCGACGGCGGCGGCGGAGACGGCGGCGGCGGCGACGGTGGTGGTGGCGAGGGCGGCGGCGGCGAGGGCGGCGGCGGCGAGGGCGGCGGCGGGGAAGGCGGCGGCGGGCTCGGAGGC
>MDSV01184737.1_pt1 | contig 11281 bp, 6 predicted proteins | sample 810851 | NCBI WGS metagenome assembly MDSV01 (sample SAMN05326640, study PRJNA326480) | marine metagenome | isolation source: seawater | place: Atlantic Ocean: North East | collected 2012 | reverse complement strand
TAGAAGATACAGTAAGTACAAGAACTGAATTATCTAAATTAAGAAATAGATCATTAGCAGCACTAACAACTATGTATGATAGTGAGAATAGAAAGTTATTTTATGTTGCTAAAATTGTAGATGCAAATAGTACACAGTATAATAACTCTACAGCTAATGATGTAATATATGAGAATATGGATAAGTTTATTCATGGAGAGGGTTCTGAAAGAAATCAAACAAGAGCAGCTCAATCATTTTTAGATGCTTCTAGAGAAAGTATGGAAGATTTAAAACTAAGAGCTATTATAAAAGATGCATCTGGTTATAGTTTAATATCAAACAAAGCAGATGGATGGATTTATTTTGGATCAGTTAAGATGGGTAAAACTTCTGCACAAAGTGTAGAATGGTTAAAGAATCCATTAAATGAAGAACATTTGTTGTCTTTAATGAGTCAAGTTGAATACTACTGGAAAATGTAAATAAGTTATGCCAATTAATAATACTACATTACAAATAAAATTTAGACAAAGGTTAAATAAATTAGCTAGCAATGACTATGATAATATAGAATGCTGGCAAATTGTTGAAGCTTTTAATAAAGCACAAATAGAGTGGTGTAGAAGACAATTACATGGCAATAATATGTACAAAGAAGGTGATGAAATGTCTAAGAGACGTATAGATGATCTTCAACCCTTATTGAATGAATTAGGAATTTTATTTACAGATGAAGGAGATTTTGTTGAATCAACTAATTTTCCTACTGATTATTTAGAATTTAAAAAAGTAAGTACAGATGCTGCAACTAAATGTTGTCCAGTAGACAAAAAAGGTAATGGAAGGGATATGACTGTATATTTAGCTGAAGAAGCAAATATAGATTTATACATGCGTGATCCACTTAAGCAACCAGATTTTGACTGGGGAGAAACATACTGTACTATGCAGTCTAATACAATAAGGATTTATAAAAAAGACTTTGACATAATAAATCCAGTATTAAGTTACTATAGAAGACCAAGGATGATACAAATAGAAGGTTGTGTAGATCCTTATACATTAGTAACTTCTGCTGCAAATGTTATTTGTGAATTTAAAGATGATGTTGTAGAATTAATAATTGATGAAGCTTGTAGTATTATTGCAGGTGACATTAATGATGCAAATCAGTATATTAGAGGTTCTGCATCATCAGAAAAAAATAATTAATATATGAGGTATAGTTAAAATTATTTCGTATATTATTTATGTACCACGTTGGTACAATTATATATCAATATTTATTAACTTTAAAAATTAAGAATTATGGCTTATTTTAATCATGCGTTTAGCAAAGCATTTTATGCTAAAACGCACAATCAAACAACTACAGAGACTTCTGCTGACTTAGGTGGTGGTGGTGCTCTTGGTGAGTTTGCAATTATAGACGCTGGATATAAGGTTATGAATGCTTTAGGAGTTGCTGGTCATGCTGGTGGTTTTTATTTAGCACAATCTTCTTTCCAAACTAATGACAAAATTGGTAATAACCCAGGACATGGTGGTTATGCTGAGTCTCACAAATCAAAAATGATATTGAAGAAATACATTTCTGACATGTGGATTACAGAGTGTAATAATGAAACTGCAGGAACTGCTGAGATCATTATTAAACCTACTGCAGCAAACAAATCTTGTTTCCCTTGTGGTTCTGATCCAATATTCAGAGTAGACATTAAAGGAACAGCAGCATTAAGATTATTAAATCACAATGCATATGCTTCTTTATCTGGCTCACTTCCAATGTTACAAACTGGACAAATTCATGCTGATGGTACTGGTGAAGTAACTCATCCTGCTAATGGTGTTGACATGTGTTGTGTTACTCAAACTACTGACAAAGTTGGTATTGCTCCATCTATTGTTGCTGCTAATTTAAGAGATCAATTTAACAATGATCCTATTTTAAAGCAATTTGGAACAGCTACATTATTAAGATCTGCAGGTGGTGGTGGTTATGCTGCTCCTACTGATGCACAAGAAGATGCAATTTATGCAGGTGGTGCAGCTGGTATTAATGGTGATGGTACTTGGTTAGTTGATACACTATACAAAGTTGTTATTACACTTAAGACTAGTTGTGAATTACAAACTCAATTTTCATCTTGTTCATTTGATACAAGAGACTTCTACTTATTAGGAGGTCTTAAAGTATCTGTTGATTTACAAGATGAGGTAGGTAACCCATGTGTTGCTTGTCAAGGGTTTGTTCTTGAATCATCAACTGACTTTAAACAAAGAAGAACTTCTTCTGATACAGCTATTAATGACATCTTACTTACTGAAAACTACAGACAATCTCCTTATAACCAAGGAAATAGAGACTCTAGTAGATTTAGAGAGCAAGAAGGTATGTCAGGTATTGTAACTGAATTAGGTAGAGACGCTACAACAAGTTCATGTAATGGTGCATTTAAAGTTTACCATTTATTACACAATGTTCCTAGATTTAACAATCCATCAGGAGTATTTGATAATGATCAATATCACTACAAAGTATATGTTAAATGTACTGGTGCTTTATCATCTCTTGATACTGACTGGTTAGCACTTGCAATTGATGCAGGAGTTATGAAGTTTGATGGATCAGGTATAGTAACATCTGTTGCTGATCTTATTGATAAGGGTGGAGATATTTAATAGTATTTCTATATATCTATAAACTAAAAGGGGGATGGATTAAATTCTATCCCCTTTTTATTTCATTTAAATCAGAAAAATTTGTATATTATTAATGAATAGTATACTTTTTAAAATTAAATATATATGGCTTCCAAACACATTTTAAGCTTAGATGTACTTGAAAGTGCAAATTGTTCAATATTAAATGTAGTAGATACAAGTGTATATAGTGATCAGCTTCCTGTGGATTGTCAAGAACTTCTTATAACTCCTCCAGGATTTAATGCACCTGTATTAACTACAGTACAAGAAGGATTTAATTTGCCCTTTAATGCATGTTCTCTAGGTATACAAACAACAGGTTGTAATGATAGTATAAATCAATTACCTGATGGTATTTATATAATTAAATATAGTGTTGCACCTAATGATAAGGTATATGTAGAATATAATCATTTAAGAACTACAGAATTATTAAGTCAATACTTTTCTAAATTGTGTGAATTAGAAGCCCAACCGTGTGAACCTTCATCTACAAGAAAAGATCTTTTAAATGAAATGTATTACATAAGGACGTTAATAGATGCAGCAAAAGCTAAAGTAGAGTTTTGTCAAAGTCCAAATGAAGGTATGGAATTATATAATTTTGCTAAGAAAAAATTGAAAAAAATTACTTGCACAATTTGTTGTTAATATCTTAAACTATGGGGACTAAGAAAAAAACACATGAAGAATTAGTCAAGCAGATTAATGTAAAAGTTGACTTTGCAGATAAAGTTTATAAGAAGATGAGAGCAGATAGGTATGGAATTACCTATTGCTGTCCTTATGATCTAGATGGTTCTGTGTTAAAGAATAATATATGCCATTGGCAAGATATTAAAATTGACCCTTTATTAGAAGATGTTGATCAATATTATACATCAGATCCAGTAGCAAATTATTGTGAGCCTCCTGGAGTTTATAATCCTACATTAGGTATTTGTGAAGCAACAGTTACTGCAACTACTGTAGGATCAGATACGTTTACAAATGCTCCTGCATTACCTAATGGGACACCTACAAATGTAGCACCTCAAAATAATTATAGTTATGGTAAGGATTGTCCAGTTATTTTTGATGCTGTATCAGGAACTGATGGTGGAGGAACTAATCCAACATTTATAACAAGAGCTTGGTGGACACAATATGATGCAACAACTAATGGTCCAATAAATCAGCAGATACCAGGTGTAACAGAAACTAGTTTAGTTAATGCATTGGCAAGATCACCTCAACCTACATGGCCTAATAATACAACATTATCATTTTCTTTTCCTTTAACAGTTCCAAGTACAAAAACATATTATGTTTTTATGGCTGCTGATAATCAGTTTGGTTTTGCAACAAGAACTGGCGGTGTAACAACAACTCATATATCATTGTCTAATAATAGTACTTTGATGACAATGGTTTCTCAAGCTAATGGACAAACAGGTGCAGCAATAGCTAATCTTCCAGTTAAGTTAACCCCTAATAGTTGTACTAATAGAACAAGAGCGCATTGTCCAGAAAGTGTTGATTGTCTTTCATTCACAAGAGGGTTCTTATATCCTGTTACATTAGAAGCAGGGTGTTATACTTTTATTGTTAGTGGAAGAAATGGTAGTGGTGTAGGTATGTTTGCTTGCGCAATATTTGATAATACAAAAACTCAAATAGTAAATGCTACAGGTAGATCATCATTAACAGAAATATTTGCAACTGATACAGTAAATCAGTTTTACAGTAACATTAGTGCAGATACTCCTTATGCATGTCCTCCCCCTTCAACACTTTATACCTCAGCACCTTTTTCATCAGATTGTCCAGGATGTAGAACACAAACCTCATCAACAACTTTAGAATGTCCAGAAGGATTTACATTAAATAGAGACGGTGTATGTGAAGGAACAGCTGATGTATGTGATACAGAAACAATAACATTTAAATTTGTAAATCAAAATGGAGATCCTATGCCATTCTATGATTTTATATGGAATGGAGGTAATTTAACTACTGACTCAGTAGGTAAGTATGTTATAGTAATACAAGATGCATCTATAAATAATAATCATATATTAAATTTATGTCATTGTGTAACAACAAGTGGAGGATGCGCAGAACAATCTATATTAGTAACTGTAGAAGATCCTACTGTTGAAACATGTGTATATCCTGATTTACCATGTGATTGTACAGCTCCAGCACTACATCTTAAAGTATTTACATCTGCAACAAGTGTAAAACTTACATTCCAAGATCCAAATTTATTAAATTCAGATAATGATATTGTTTCTTATGTTTTAAGATGGAGAGAAAGAACAACAGACAATTCTGCAACATGGAATGAAGTTGCTCTTTCTGTACCAACTTTACCTAGTATATATTTTAGTTATGAACTAACTAATTTAGTTTCATTAAAAGAATATGAATTTGAAATTAAAACAAAATGTAGTGATGAAGATTCAAGTTATGGTGCAACACATTATTTGACTCCATTAAAACCTGACTCAATAAATGGTTTAATAGGATGGTGGGATTATACAGATAGTACTGCTGTATACAAAGATCTTGCAGGTACAACCCCAGTATCATCTGATGGAGATCTTATACAAAGAATTAATAATAAAGCAAATCCAACAACTGCAAATGCTAAATTAGGAAGTTTCTTACGTACTATAGATGTAAGCAATGGACCTAAATGGAAACTTGACTCTCTTACAGGTATATCTTATGGAGATTTTGCTGGAACTGGTAAAGAATATATGTGGGGTAGTAAACTAGCTTCACATGGTGGTGTTGTAGATGGTTCAGTATTTGGAGATCTTACACTTAATAATCAAGGACTAACATACTTTGTTGTGTTTAAATCAGGACTTGCAAATCCAGCTACTGCTTATGCTAATTTATTACAATTAGATAAAGGGCCTTCAGGTTCTACTGATTCAGATTTATTACAAATTCAAAAAGATGGTATGGGCAGCGGTCAAGGTATGGTTCAGGCAATTTTTCCTACAGATGAAGAAATAAATCCTGATACTAATGTAACTACAAATTTACAGTTTTATGGTGTGGTAAAAGCTCCAACATATAGTAGAATATATTTAAATGGTGTTAGTCAAGATACTGGAGATGGTCCATCAAATACTGCTCTTACTTATAATAATGGTAGAGTAGCTATAGGAGGTAAAATTACTGGTGATGATGGCGCAGGAATAACAAATAATGCTAATGCAGATATATATGAAGTGATTGTATATAATAGAACTCTTACTGATACTGAGAGAACTTCAGTAGAAGATTTCTTGAAGAGTAAATATAATATTAGTTAAAAAGAAACAAAATGAATAACTTGGTTGTATCAATAAAAATCTGTATATTATTATGTATACATGTATTAAATACAACTGTAAAGATATAAACGTTTATGATACCTAACAAAACAAATAATACAGATGGGTGTAACACTACATCATCAAACTGTGTAATATGGCAAGGTCCTGATCTTACTTGTGTTAATGTATGTAATGGAGATACCATAAGTGATATTCTTGCTAAAATGTGTGAAAGCATTTTAGAAATTACTACAGAAGCACCAGGTATTGACATTTCTACTATTAATCAATTATGTTTACAGACAACTTATGGACAGGCTAATAATTTAGAATCTTTACTACAAAATATAATTCAAGAAGTTTGTGCAACGGATACAACAACTACAGATCCTTGTTCTTGTGTTATACCCTTACCTCCATGTTTACAATATAAAGATGAACAAGGAAATGATATTGTTTCACTTCCTTTACATGATGCTTCTACAGGTTCTGGTTATGCTACTTATTTAGCAAATAAAATATGTGAAAACATTACCGCAATAACTAGAATAGATAATACATTAAATCAATTAGAATCTAGAGTAACATATATAGAAAATAATTGTTGCCATACTCATGGTGGTACTGGTGGTGGTGAACCTGTTGAAGATCCAGTAGGTATAGTTAGACCTAGTGGTCCTACAGTAATAAGACCACAATTTGTTGGTTCTACAACCATGTCAGTATCTACTTTTGCAACAACAATAGATAGACAGTTTGGTCAGCTAAGACAAGCTACAGGAACTCCTGATGCAATATTTAAATCTTTAACATATCAACCATCATCTTTATCTTCATCAGAAAGATTAAATGGTGCTGGTACAATGGCAGCTGTACCTGGTTGGGTAACTGCACCAAATAGTTTAGCTCAATCACATCAAAATTTATGGTTAACTACAGCAGATCTTAGATATGCAGTAGAAAATTTAAAATCAGCTACTGCAAAAACAGCTTGTTCAGATCTTACAATGACTGCAACAGGTTCTGTACTTAGAGATGCATCTGGTAATTTTTCTGCTTTACAAATTAATTTCCAAGAATGTGATATACCTACAGGATGGGCAGATTGTAACGGCAGAGGTACTAAAATAGTTATAACAGATTCTAATCTAGCATCTATAACACATTATGCAGATGTAGCAGGAACATATCAAAATTCTATTGCTCCATATTCTATACCTACTACTGCATTAGGCGCATTAAGCACAACAAGTAATTATTCAGTTACAGTACACTTTAGTTTTTGTAGAGAAGACAGTCAGTGTGCTGAGAATGTAACATTTACAATAGACAATGCTCAGTCTTGTCCTGCGTTACTATCAACTACACCTACGGATACAACTATAGCTTATAGTGTAAGTCCGAACTTATTAGCAGATAAGAAAACTGAAATTACTATAAATCTAAGAAATTCAAGTGGCAGTACTCTACAATCTAGAACATTAACTACATGGGGTTCTGTAATTACAGGAACATTTAGTGGTTTAAGTCCTGAAACAGCATATCAAATTCAATTTGATGTTACACCTACAGAATCAGGAGGATCAAATAAAACATCTTGTCCTCCAAATTATGTAACAACAAATGTTCCAGTATGTACTACATCAAGAATAGTAGCAGCAAGTTATGTTACATCAACTGATGTAGATGGTAGAACAAGTAAATTTATATCTGGAGGAAATACATTAGATCTTTCTGTATATAATGATGGATCAATTGTTCATAGATGGACTGCTGGATTTGATTCTTCTGGAACACCTAGTGTTGTAAAAGATAGAAAATCATCTGGTACAGGCTTTACATCTGAAGGTAGTTTTGTAAATACTATGGCACCTACGCAGTCTATTGTGTGTGGTGGAACAACATATGTAGCTACAGGTATTTCAAGTGGAAATTCAAATAGTGGATGGAAGTTTGTAAATTCATTAACTTCACCAAGTGGTGTTTTATATTTTGTATTTCAATTAATAAATGAAACATCAGCAGATAGAACAAGTGAAGTTATATTCTGTTGTGATTGTTCATCATTATTTTTAAATAACAGTGCTAAATACGGTGGTGTAAACTATGTTGTAAAGGGTGGAACTAAAAAATGTGAAGTAGATGTAGTAGGATTTACTGCAGGTACTGAAACAGTTCCAGAATGGACAATAGTATCTCAACCTACTAAAGGATCTGTTACTTATGATTCTGCAGGTAGTACAGCAACAAAAGCTAAATTTACATATGTACAAGATGGTTCAGAATTTACTTCTGATTCATTCCAAGTTAGATTAACTAATGGATGCGGTAACTCTAATACATTAACTGTTCCTGTTGTAAAAGCTTTAAGGCCTGCATTGAAAACAACTAGATTTACAGTATTTATTGATACAGCAACTTATACTTTAGCAAAGGCTAATGAAATTAAAACTTCAATAGATAAACTTATTGCAGATGCAAATACTTTATGTGGAACTTCAAACTTTAGTACGGCATATGTAGCAGTAGCTGGAACAAATTCAGGTGATTATTTAAAGCATCAAAAATCAATGGTTGATATGTACAAGAGATGTACTAAATCATCTGCAACATGTACTTCTGGTGGTAGTGTTGTATTAGCAACTGGATCAGGAACATGGACTGACTTTAATCAAAATATTCCAGCAGAATGGTTAACAGGTTTTACTGGACAAGTTTCAGGTGATCAACAAGTTATATCATTTGTTAGTGATGTAAATGCTAATGGATCAACTGCTAGTTACGGTGCAGCTACATTAGGATCAGCTCCTGCTGCTTGGGCTTCACCTACACAACCTACAACAAATGGTACTAGTAACCCACCATTCTATCAGCAAGATTATGATGCTATTATAGATATGACATCTAGTGCAGCACCAAAAGGCCCTTGGGCTACAGCTGTACAAGCAATTAGTGGACATTTCTGGAAATCTGGATCTATTCCATTTACAATGCGTCAATTAATTATATCAGCATTAGGTGATACAACAGGTATTACTGCAGCCTCTACATTACAAATAGCTTCAGCAATATATGGAGATACAGTAACAACAAGAGAATTACAAGGATTACCAATGGGTGGACCAACATTTAATATAAACTTAACAAGTTATTTAGATACAGCATCAGGACGTACTAATCCATATAGTAATACAACTACACCTTCTCCTTCTGCAAATGTAATGACAGGTTTAGAAAACTTTAACGTTACACCTCATCCATATTTTGAAACATCTGGCATGAGCTGGGCAGCTACTAATACTGATTTTGCTTCTCAATTAAGAGGTATGGTAGGATTGGTAGAATCTTCTGATTGTCCTAGTGGTGTAGAAGCAAAACAAATGGGTACAACTGCAAAATACGCACTACATACAGCAGGTAGCTCTGATGCTGAAAAAGCAGCAGATGCTTGTACAAGAGCAAGAACGGCAAGTAATACTTTTGAAATTTACAATTCTACTGGTACAGCATTTGATACTACAGTAAAAGCATATACATCTTTATCAGGTGCAACAAATGCACAAGATGAATATGAATTAACAGATGCAACATTCTATGCACTAGGACGTACAGAGAGTGGGTGTACTAATTGTGTTGCAAAGTATGATAAAGATAAATCATCAGGAGGATATTGGGAATTAAAAGGAAATTGTTAATAATTAAAATGAAAAAAAATGGCTTGTAAAAGATGCGGACATACAAAATCATCACCATGTGCTTGTCAAGATCATGGGTTAACAACACCTTGTAGTTATACAAATTGTGAAACTCCTGCATGTGAAGAGATTTATTGTATAGAATGTATAGTAGAATGTATACCTCCAAATAGAAAATCAGGTGAAATAGTATGGGATGCAGAGGTTTCTAGTGGTACTACATCAACTAGAGGTATTCAAGCTAGAGCAAATGATTCAGCACAAGAGATATTACAAAGAGTAGCATTATTTGCTGCTGATCCTACAGGTGGAACAAAAACTGCAAAATTAGCAATAGCTCCATTTCATGCAACAAATGTATCTTCTACATCATTAGATTTATTATGGAATAATGTTCCAAGTATTGCAACTTCAATTTCTATTTATCAAGCACCTGAATCATCAGCTACATGGACTTTAGTTACTACATTAAGTAGTAAATTAGCTACAACAACAAAATATACGGTTAGTGGTTTATTACCAACAACAAGTTATAAATTTAAAATGATTTGTACAGATGGCACTGACTCAGCAAATACAGTAGCAGTATATGCTACAACTAAAAGAGCATAACAAAAGTGGAGAAAGTTTGTTGGTTTTAACTCTGCAATTGTTGGAAAACCCTGGAGAAATCTAGGGTTTTCTTCTTTATACAATATTTTTTTGTATCTTGCAAGCAATTTTATTAATTATTATTAATTACAATGGACTCAATATTAGACAGAATTAAAGCATCATTTAAGTGGAAAAAAACATCAGACTATTGTGCTGATAGATTAGGTATCTCAGTAGAAGATTATGAGGTACTAAAAGATATGGTAAAAGCTAGACTTTTACAAGAATCAGGATCTACATCCTATGAATATAATATAGAAAAAGGTGAAGCAAAGATGGAAGCAATAAGCTCTTCTGAACCTAAATCACCTGAAGAAATAATAGACATTTTAAATATAGATACAACACAATGGAAATTATCTAGCTATTGGAATAAGCAAATGGGTGATCATTGGCGTGTATCAGCAATGGTTACAAGGATAAAAGATAATGAAATAGATAATGTAGCAGAATTATTAAAAGGATTTAAACCTTCAAAATATAAAGTTTCAAAAAGAATAAAAACTCCAGGTCAAGTTAAGACAGCTGGAGTTTTGTCTTTACAGGATATACATTTTGGTAAGGAAGGTAATGAAACAATTGATAAAGATTTTGAAGAAACAATAATTGATTTAGTTGATAGAGCTAGTAGTGCTCATCACTTAGAAAAAATATATTATGTTATAGGAGGTGATTTAATTAACATGGATACATGGAGTGGTACTACCACATCAGGAACACCTTTAGATAACTGTAAGACAGCTACAGAGGCTTATAAACAAGCTTTTGATGCTATATTATGGAGTATTAATTATATCAAACAATTTTGTGATACTTTACAAGTAGTATATATACCAGGTAATCATGATAGACTTTCTTCTTTTCATTTAGCTCACGGTTTATCTAAATGTTTTAATGATCCAAATATAGAATGGGATGTAGTTTATCTTG
>MDSV01145651.1_pt1 | contig 11281 bp, 4 predicted proteins | sample 810851 | NCBI WGS metagenome assembly MDSV01 (sample SAMN05326640, study PRJNA326480) | marine metagenome | isolation source: seawater | place: Atlantic Ocean: North East | collected 2012 | reverse complement strand
TTTGGATTACTTTTCCCGACCCTCAAATGAATAAAAACAGACGGCGTAAACGTTTAACGAACAAACTTTTTCTTTCCAGATATCAAAAATTTTTAAAATCATCTGGAAAAATGAGACTTAAATCCGACAGCAAGTTCTTTTATGAATTCACAAAAGAAATAATCGCTGAAAAAAATCTTGATGTTTTGTTTGATTGTGATGACATTTACACAAAATACATTCCTCAAAATCCAGATTCTTTACTTACAAAAGAATTGCTTCTCAAAACATTCTACGAAAATATGTGGTTAGAAAAAGGAAAAACCATTAAATATATTGAGTATCGTTTGGATAAACTTAAAATTGAAGAAGAAGAAAAACTTTTTTAACAGCTATAATTGCTAAAATTCACCAACTTGATTTTCTAATAAAAAATTTCTGAGTTGTTCACTATCCTTGAAATTCGAAGCCCCAACCAACATTTTTGTTATAGCTGCTTCCTTCGTCATATTCTTACCAGAAATAACATCTAATTCCCCCAATAAAGTACCGGCTTGATATTTTCCAAGTTCCAGGCCTCCTTCAAAACATTCGGTAACTACAAGAATGGGGACTTTTTTCTTTTTTAGCGCCCTAGTAAGAGGGTCTTTTTCACTTAGCGGAACCGTTCCAGAACCAAAAACCGACAAAACAATCCCTTCAATTTGATTTTCAATAATAGCGTTAGCTTGAATTTCTTTGTTAATAGATGGTATAAAGTGTAAATAATGGACCTTTGAATCTATCTCTTTAAAAAATGACCGAATAGGTTTCTTAGAAGCGAAAGCCGACTTATTGTATTGTATTACCTGTTTCTTAGACGCTAAAACAGGATGATTGGGAGAACTAAAACCTTTAAACTCTTTGCTATGAGATTTTGTAACACACGCTCCTTTATACAAGGTTTTATGAAACCAAAGACCAACTTCTTTAACTACTCCTTGTTTTGCAATTTCCAAAGCATTTATGAAATTATCTTTACCATCTGACCCTCTCTCATGTATGGGAATTTGAGCACCTGTTACGATAACAGGCTTATCAATACCTCGCAAGAAAAAACTTAAAGCAGAAGATGTATAGGCCATTGTATCTGTTCCGTGAAGAACCACAAAACCATCCACTAAATCATACTTTTCAACAATGATATCACAAATCATCAACCACTCTTTTGGACCAATTAGAGCAGAGTCTAAAGGATTTTCAAAAGACTTTAAAATAACATCTATTCCCAGATGATTAATTTGAGGAAAAGACTCCAAAAGTCCTTCCAAGGAAAAAGGAATGTAAGTTCCATTTTCAGATTGAATCATACCGATGGTTCCGCCTGTATAAACAACAAGAATTTTCGGTTTTGATTTCATGCCACTAATACGTTAAAATTCACTTTTTGTTATTTTCTAGTAATTCATTCACTAACCTCGTTAATCCTTCACCCGCTTTTTCTTTTATAATCTTAACTCCCTTTATAAGTCCTGTATCTACCTCATTAGGATCCACTAAATAAATAGGTGAATTGGACTTAAGTTCATGAATCAATCCTGCTGCAGGATAAACATTTAACGAGGTTCCCACAATAATGAGACAATCAGCTGAACGAACTAATTCGGAAGCCGATGGAATATTAGGAACCTCCTCTCCGAACCATACAATATGGGGACGCAACTGACCTCCTTTTGCGCATGTATCACCCATTTTTAATTCCCATTCGTTCATCTCGTACACTAAACTCGGATCAATTGTGGATCGAACCTTTTTTAGCTCCCCATGAAGGTGTAAAACGTTGGATGAACCAGCTCGTTCGTGTAAGTCGTCAATGTTTTGTGTGATAATTTGAACATTAAATTGTTCTTCCAGTCTCACCAAGGCCCGATGACCATTATTTGGTTCTACTTCAAAAAGTTGTCTTCTTCTTTGGTTATAAAAAGTTAAAACCAATTCTTTATTTATCTCCCAAGCTTTTGGAGTAGCGACGTCTTCAACCCTATGATTCTCCCATAAACCGTTGCTGTCTCTAAAAGTTGAAACACCGCTCTCTGCACTGATTCCAGCACCCGATAAAACTACGATTCTCTGCATCGTTACAAAATACCAAAAAAGGATATACGATTCACAAAGAGATTAAATGATTTTAGTCATATATTACGTATTTTAGCATGGTTTATTCTTTCTTGAAAAGAATACTATACAAAACTACAAAATGGCCAAACTAAGAAAAAAAGAAGCCCTTGATTATCATTCAAATGGTAAACCTGGCAAAATTGAAGTTGTTCCAACCAAGCCTTACAGTACCCAAAGAGATCTTTCACTAGCATATTCTCCTGGAGTTGCAGAGCCTTGTTTAGCAATAGCAGAAAACAAAAACAATGTATACAAATACACCGCTAAATCAAACTTAGTTGCTGTTATTTCTAATGGAACAGCTGTTTTAGGATTGGGAGACATTGGTCCAGAAGCCTCAAAACCTGTAATGGAGGGTAAAGGTTTGCTTTTTAAAATATTTGCAGATTTAGATTGTTTTGACATCGAGGTGGATGCCACGAATGTTGATCGATTTATCGATACCGTAAAAGCAATATCTCCCACTTTTGGAGGAATTAACCTTGAAGATATAAAGGCGCCCGAATGCTTTGAAATAGAACGCCGTTTAAAAGAAGAATTGGATATTCCAATTATGCATGATGACCAACATGGAACTGCGATAATCACAACAGCTGGATTAATAAATGCTTTGCAACTCGTTGGAAAAGACATTCACAATGTGAAAATTATTGTTAATGGAGCTGGTGCCTCAGCAGTAAGCTGTGCCAAATTGTACATCTCACTAGGTGCAAAAAAAGAAAATATATTAATGTTAGACTCAAAGGGTGTTATTAAGCCCTCGAGAGGTAATTTAACCGAGCAAAAAGCATATTTTGCCAATGAAGTTAACGCCTCAACCCTTGAAGAAGCTATAAAAGACGCTGATGTGTTTTTAGGACTTTCAAAAGGGAATATACTTTCTTCTAAGATGGTTCAAACCATGGCAAACAACCCAATCGTATTCGCTTGTGCCAATCCTAATCCTGAAATTTCTTACGAATTGGCAATTAAGTCAAGAGAGGATATTATTTTGGCGACAGGAAGATCTGATCACCCTAATCAAGTGAATAATGTGATTGGATTCCCATTTATTTTTAGAGGAGCCATGGATGTAAATGCCACAACCATTAACGAAGAAATGAAAATTGCGGCAGTAAAAGCAATAGCAGCTTTAGCAAAAGAACCCGTTCCTGAAGAGGTAAGTAAGGCCTATAACTTAAAAAATCTTGTTTTTGGAAAAGAATACATCATTCCAAAACCAACGGATCAACGATTAATTTCGATTGTTGCTCCTGCTGTTGCAAAAGCTGCAATGGATTCAGGCGTAGCCCAAAATCCTATAAAAAATTGGGAAACCTATACACAAGATTTAATAAGCAGAATGGGATATAACAGCACCATAATGCAACAGGTTACCTTAAGAGCAAAACAAAATCCAAAAAAAGTTGTTTTCGCTGAAGCTGATAATTATAAAGTCTTAAAAGCTGCTCAAACCGTTTTCGACGAAGGAGTTTGTGAACCCATATTACTAGGAAGTAAGGAAAACATAACGGATTTAATTGAAGAGTATCAATTAGATCTTGAGGGAGTCAAAATTATTGACACAAGATCTGATGAAGCAAAACCAAAAATAGAGGAATACGGAGAACTTTTGTATCAAAAAAGAAACAGAAGAGGAGTCACAAAGTTTGAAGCTCGAAAAATAATGCGCAGCAGAAATTATTTTGGGAGTATGATGGTTGAAAATGGAGAAGCGGATGCTCTAATAACCGGTGTAACCAGAAAATACAAGGACTCTATCCGTCCTTCACTTCAAATAATCGGTGTTGATGAAAAAATTGGTAAACTAGCGGGGATGTATCTTGTACTATCTAAGAACAATGGCCCCTATTTCTTTGCAGATACAACAATAAACCAAAATCCATCCGCTAACGATTTAGCAGACATCGCTTTACTTACTTATAAAGCCGTAAAAGAATTCAATATTGAACCGAGAATAGCAATGCTGAGTTATTCAAATTTTGGTTCAGTTGAAGGAAAAGGACCTGATAAAGTAAGGGAGGCTGTGAAACTGTTGCACGAAAATCATCCTGAAATCATTGTTGATGGAGATATTCAGGCAAATTTCGCGGTAAATCCAGAGCTATTAAATGAACAATTTCCCTTTTCCAAATTAGGAGATAAAAGAGCAAACATACTAGTATTCCCTAATTTATCATCAGGAAATATTTCATACAAATTATTACAACAAATGGGCGATTTAGAAGTTATTGGCCCCGTACTTTTAGGTATGAAAAAGTCTGTTCATATCATGCAACTGGGAGCAAGTGTAAGAGAAATTGCAAACATGACTACTCTTGCTGTAGTTGATGCCCAAGTTAAACAAACAGAAAAATAATGATTCATCATATAACCGGTAGATTAACAGAAAAATCACCTACACATGCTGTCGTGGAAGCGAATGGCGTCGGATACTTTTTAAACATTTCGTTACTTACATTTTCAAATTTAGGAAATGAGGAAAACTGTAAACTATACACGCACCTTTCTATAAAGGAAGATGCTCACACCCTATATGGTTTCGCTGAAAAGAGTGAGCGTGAAATTTTCAGGCAGTTAATCTCAGTAAATGGTGTCGGTGCAAGTACAGCCAGAATTATGCTTTCTAGCATGACTGCGGAAGAAATAACAACCGCTATTGTGTCTAGTGATGTAACTGCATTAAAAAGCATTAAAGGGATTGGTGCAAAATCAGCTCAAAGAATCATTGTTGATTTAAAGGACAAACTCGGAAAAATTGATGGTATTGAGCAAAATATTTTAACATTTTCTAACAATACAAACCGAGATGAAGCGTTATCAGCTTTATTGGCTCTTGGTTTTATCAAGAGCTCGGTAGAGAAGGTTTTAAATAAGGTACTAAAGGCTCAACCAGAATTAGATGTAGAAGGTCTAATTAAAGAGGCGTTGAAAAATCTTTAGATTGAAGTTTTTTAAAAATATAACATACAATACACTCTTATTCGTTTTCATGATTTGTTGGACGTATGGCTTTGGCCAGTCTGAATCTGAGGACTCTTTGAATATTCCATTCAACCTCCACGATGAGGAAAAGAAACCGTTTGATTTAAACGACCCTAGCAATGTAAATTATGAGGTTGTCTACGACCCCATAACAAACACATATAAAGTTCAAGAAAAACTAGGAAGTCAGGAGTATAGACCTGGAGACGAACAAAATTTTGATGATTTCTGGAAAAACAGATACAAGAATGCTGAAAAGGACTACTGGAAACAAAAACAACAGGAAAATGCAGGCAGTTCATCGAGTAGCGATGTAATTGGAGGAATAATACCAGGTGGCGGTGCTATTAATTCAATTTTTGGAACGGATAAAATTGAAATTAAACCACAAGGTTCCGCTGAATTAATTTTTGGTGTGACCTCAACAAAAACAGAAAACCCCATTGTAAGGGTTCAAAGTCAGCGTGTAACTAGTTTTGATTTTGATTTAAAGGCGCAAATAAACGTTACAGGTAAAATAGGAGATAAACTAGAGCTAGGGACTAGCTACAATACGGAGGCTTCATTTGATTTTGAAAATCAAATGAAGCTTCAATATCAAGGAAAAGAAGATGAAATTCTTAAAAACATAGAATTAGGTAATATTACAATGCCGCTTAATTCAACTCTAATTCAAGGAAGTCAAAGTTTATTTGGGGTGAAGACAGAAATGCAATTTGGGAAACTTAGTGTCTTAACCGTTTTATCTCAACAAAAATCTGAATCAAAAAAAATTGAATTGAATGGAGGAGTTCAAACAAAAGAAGTATATATAAAAGCGGATGACTATGAAGATAATCGACACTTTTTTTTAGCTCAATATTTTGCTGATAATTATAACCAGAGTCTGGTTAACCCTCCTATTGTAAACTCTGCCGTTAGTATTACAAAAATCGAAGTTTGGGTTACTAATGTTGGAATTAGCGCCAATGCAGGCTCAAGAAATGTAATTGGGTTTATGGATCTTGGAGAAAATAACCCATATGATGCCTCACTTCTTGGCTCTCAAGTTTTCCCAAACAATACTAGCAATGACTTATATGATAAAATAAACAAGAACGCTTTAATTAGACAATACACCTCTGCATCAGGAGAGCTAATTGGTGGAGGCTATAATTACACTGCAGGTATTCACTTTAATAAAATTGAAAACGCAAGAAAACTAACTGAAGCGGAATATTTTGTTCATCCACAATTAGGATACATCTCTTTAAATAGAAAAATGGAAGATGATGAGGTACTCGCAGTTGCTTTTCAATATTCAGTGAGGGGTTCTGACGAGATTTATGAAGTAGGTGAATTTGCAAGTGATTTAACAGATGTACAATCGGCTATTTTCCTTAAAATGCTAAAATCTACGCAGGTAAATAACACAAAAGTTCCATTGTGGAACTTGATGATGAAAAATGTATACTCCTTGGGAACATATGGCGTTGACGCAAGTACTTTAGATATTGACATTCGCTACAAAGATCCATCTACAAATAATGATATTAATTTTTTAAACTCGAATGGAGCTAATGAAAATGTGAATAATAAGAGATGGATAGAAATTATGGATTTAGACCGATTAGATAATCTTCAAAACCCACAACCAGATGGAAAATACGATATTATTGAAGGGCAGACCATACGACTTCAAAACGGTAAAATTTATTTTCCGGTCCGAGAACCTTTTGGTCATAAACTGAGGGCTGAAATCAACAATGATGCAATAGCAGACACCTTTGCATTCGACTCTCTGTATCACGTAAGTAAATTTAGGGCAAAAAATGAATTCCCTACCAAAAACAGGTTTAGGATATACGCTCGTTATTCTTCAAAAAGCAATATAATCAACCTAAATTCTTTCAGTATTCCAAAAGGGGCTGTAACGGTAACTGCTGGGGGTAGAAATCTAGTTGAAGGAGTGGATTTCCGTGTTGACTATAACATGGGACAAGTAACCATATTAAACGAATCTATTTTAAACTCCAGTACACCAATTAGTGTGAACGTTGAGAGTAATGCCATGTTTAGTATTATGAGTAAAACGCTTTTTGGAACTCATTTAGAATATGAGGTGAACAAAGATTTTCATATTGGAGGTACTTTTATCAACCTAACCGAACGACCTTTAACACAAAAAGTAAATCAAGGAGAAGAACCTATTAAAAATACTGTTTGGGGTTTAAATACAGACTATAAAACAGAGTCAAAGTACCTAACAAAATTAGTAGACAAAATCCCGTTCATTAATACAAAGGAGAAATCATTAATAGAAGTAAAAGGTGAATTTGCTCAATTAATTCCGGGATCACCTAACGCCATAGAGAACAATGGGGATGCTGTTTCTTTTATTGACGATTTTGAGGCTGGACAAACGGCTATTGATATAAGAAACAGAGTAACTTGGACCTTAGCATCTACTCCACAAGGGAATACCGAATGGCCAGAAGGGAACTTAATCGATGACCTTGCCTATGGATTTAACCGATCAAAATTAGCTTGGTATAATATAGATCCATTGTTTGGTAGCACTGATAACATCAATACGCCCACTCACATTAAAAGAAACAAAGACATTCAGGAAAATTTATACCAAAGAATTGTTTTACAGAATGAAATTTACCCTGAAATAGATATTGGTATGGGATTACCTCCAACACTTCAAACCTTGGATTTGGCCTATTTTCCAGAAGAAAGGGGGCCCTATAATTTTGATACAACAGGAACCCGAGGTTTTTCTAAAGGTATTGATAAAACAACAGGTAATTTAAATGAACCTGAAACAAGATGGGGAGGAATAATGCGTAAAATTGACTATGTTGATTTTGCCAGTCAAAACATAGAATTTATTGAATTCTGGGTAATGGACCCCTTTCCGTTCGACACTATTAATTCAATTAGTGATAGTGATATCGATGCATTTGGAGGATCAAGAGAGGGTGGAGATCTTTATATTCACATAGGTAATATTTCAGAAGACATTTTACGTGATGGCAGAAAATCTTTTGAAAATGGACTGCCTACTCCTAACGATCCTGACGTAAACGTCGATACTACATCCTGGGGATTTGTATCTAATAAAATTAATCTCGTTAATGCTTTCGATAATGATGTCCAATCGAGAGAATTACAAGATGTTGGTTTTGATGGAATGAGCGATAGAGATGAAATCTTATTGCATAAAGAATACTTAGATTATTTTGGAGGGAGTAATAATGCTCCAAAAAGCATTGGTACAGATCCAGGAGCAGATAACTACCAATACTTTAGAGGGAATTCTCTTGATGATGCAAATGCAAATGTAATTGAGCGCTATAAAAACTTCAATGGAACAGACGGTAACTCTCCTACTCAGGAGTCAACAGGACTCGACTACGTAAGTACAGCTACCACAATCCCTGATATTGAAGACCTAAATAGAGACAATACATTGAGTGAAGGTGAAAGCTATTACGAATACAAGATATCAATGCGACCTGAAGATATAAACGGTTCTGATATTGGGACAAACTACTTGGTACAAAAGGTGCCCGTTACCGTTTCAGGATCGGGTAAAAAAGTAAATTGGTATAACTTTCGAATACCCGTTAAATCACCAGATAATGTTATTGGTAATATTCAAGGGTATCAATCGATACGATTTATCAGAATGGCTCTCAAAGGATGGAAAGATCCAGTTGTTTTAAGATTTGGAGCAATTGATTTAATACGATCCGACTGGAGGAAATATGAGGATGATTTATCAAGAGAAAATTCAAACCCTGCAACATCTCCTCTTTTTAACGTAGGAGCTGTTAACCTGGTGGAAGATTCAAAAAAATCTCCAATTCCATACGCATTACCTCCGAACACACAACGTCAATACAACATAGGTTCTCAATCGGAAGAAAACGAACAAGCTATGCAAATTCAAGTTTGTAATCTTGATGCCGGAGATGCTAGAGGAATGTATAAAGCGGTAAACCTAGACCTTCTCTCCTACAAAAAAATACAAATGGATATTCATGCTGAACAGTCAAATAACACAGAAATTGATTTGGACGATATGAATATGTCTGTGTTTTTAAGAATGGGATCAGATTACACTGAAAACTATTATGAATACGAAATCCCGCTTGTGTTTACAGATCCAAATACCTTACCCACGGGACCGGAACAAAAAAGAGAGGCGATATGGGATGCCGAGAACCGAATGGATTTTAACTATGAAGAAGTATTTGCCAACCTAAAGGCAACAAGAAACGAAAAAAACATTCCAGTTACAGATAGATATTCAACTTTAGACGGGAAAAATATTGCGATAGTAAAAGGTTCCCCTAGTATGGCTAACATAACGTCCTTGATGATAGGTGTCCGAAACAATGATACCATAGGGTCAGAGACAAGATGTGCAGAAATATGGGTTAATGAGCTAAGACTTTCCGAGTTTGATCAACAAGGAGGTTGGGCATCTACAGCCAGTATAAATATGAAACTAGCAGATCTTGGAAACGTATCCCTCTCTGGAGGATATAGTACACCAGGATGGGGGGCGATTGATCAAAAAGTCAGTGACCGATCAAGAGAGACGGTTAGAAATGTAGATGCAACAGGTAATTTTCAAATAGGCAAATTCTTTCCTGATAAGGTGGGAATATCACTGCCTGTTTATATGAGCTACAATCAAATTAGAAAAGACCAAAAGTATAATCCGCTAGATACAGATATCAAAATTAAAAATCTAAAAAAAGGAGATTACAAATCCTATTTGTTAGAAGTGACCCCTGACAAGCAAACAAGTAAGAGTATTAATTTCTCGAATGTTAAAAAGCTAAAAAAAGGTTCAAAAAAGAAGCGATTATACGATATTTCAAACTTTGATGCGACTTTTGCTTACAGTGAAAATGAAAAAACAGATGTAAATACTGAAATTGATTTAGTTCAGAATTATAAGGGAGGATTAAACTATAACTTTAACAATCGTCCTAAATCAATTAAACCCTTTAAAAAGACGCCAATAATTAGAGCGGTCGAAAAAAGGCATTTAGTTAAACTAGCAAAAAATGAAAAAGCTCTCCAAGATTCAGTTAAAGCATTGAGAGGATATAGCAGTAGCTATGGAGATGAAATAAAATTACTACAGAAGGAAATCAAAAATGTAAAAAAAGAAAAAATAGATTACAGAAAAAAAATATCCAAATTGAAACGATCAAAATATCTAGCACTTTACAGGGACTTTAACTTTCAGTATATGCCGCAGCAAGTAGGTGTAAAAACAAATATGAACCGAATGTTTAGTGAAAGAATCATCAGAAATGTGTCCAGCGCAAACTTACTGATTGAACCAACCTACAATAAGAACTGGTATTTCGACAGGGATTATTCGGTTAAATGGGACCTAACCAAAACTTTAAAACTTGGTTATAATTCAAGTAATAAAGCAATAATTGATGAGCCATTTGGCCGACTTGATGAGCAAACAGAAAAAGATTCCGTTTTAAACAATATCAAAGATTTTGGTCGTAATACATTGTTCACTCAAAATGTTAATGCGAACTACCGTATCCCTATAAATAAATTCCCTTGGACTAGTTGGGTGACTGCTAACGCTAAATACATTGGAAAATATGATTGGCAGGCCACTAATCCAGCATTTGTTGATTCAATAGGCCATGTTATATCAAACAATAATACACGTCAGATAAATGGACAATTAAATTTTGTGAATTTATACAATAAGTCCAAATATCTTAAAAAGATAAACAGAGGAAATAAACAACGACCTCGTACTATGAATAACCCAAAAGATACTACAAAAGTTAAAAAGCCTAACAAAAATATTACTCCAAAAGACATTTTCAACCAAAGCCTACGAACTATAATGATGGTAAGAAATCTATCCGTTAATTATAGTGAAAATAACGGGACTTTCCTGCCTGGTTTTATGGGGGAAAGTCAAGTTATGGGAATGGATATGAACAAATTATTTGCCCCTGGTTACGAATTCGTATTGGGTAGTCAAGAAGACCTTTTAACCAAGGGTATTCAAAACAATTGGTTTAATACAAATACAAATCTTATTACACAACAGGTTTCAAAGACAAATCGCCAAAATTTAAATACTAGAGGAACTATTGAGCCCTTTAAACGATTC
>MDSV01014762.1_pt1 | contig 11281 bp, 6 predicted proteins | sample 810851 | NCBI WGS metagenome assembly MDSV01 (sample SAMN05326640, study PRJNA326480) | marine metagenome | isolation source: seawater | place: Atlantic Ocean: North East | collected 2012 | reverse complement strand
GGGGGGGGGGGGGGCGACCCGCGAACGGCGGGTCGTTGATCTGAGACCTGAGATCTCTCAGATCTCTCAGATCTCTCAGATCTGAGCTCTCGGGCGGGTACGCGCTGTGGAACGTTTCGTGCGGATGGACCCGCGCCGACGGCGGTAGGGTTTAGGGTTTGCGAAAAGAAGCCCGGAAGGTTGGATTCGTACGTTCCCGCGACCCGCGCACCGCCGCGCGAAAGAACGCGTTCGTCTCGTCAGCTCGCCACGGTGAGCTCGAGCCTCCCTGCGACGAAATCGTCGACCAAGCGCTTCATGGCGCTTTCGTCCACCTCCCCCTCGTGCGCGACGTACCCGCCGTTCGCCAGGTCCAGGAGCACCATCTGCGGCGCCGCGGGTCGAGCCGGGCCCAGCTTGGCGAGCCGGCGCAGCTGTCCGCCGACGCCGCCGCCCGTCTCCGTCACCGTCGCGAAGAGCGTGCGCCTCGAGTCCAAGCCGGCTTCCTTCTCCTCGGCGCGCGTTTTTTCCGCCACCGCCGAGAGCGCATCGTTCAACGCGTCCCACTTCTCCCCGCACGCCTCCATGAGCACGACGAGCGTGGGCGTGTCGTTGATGCCGGCGTCCATCTCCTCGGAGTCCACGTCCACCACGAGCGGCGGGGGCCAGGGGAACGCCGCGCCCGCGGGCGAGTCTCGCGCCGCCGCCGCGCGCGCGTCCGGGTTGACGACGTTGAGCGCCGAATCCAGCATCGCGAGATGCGGGATGCCGCGCACGCCGAAGTGCTCGGCGAGGGCGCGGCGCCTGTCGGCGTCCGCGAAGGGCACGACCAGAAAGTCGGAAGGCATGCTCTCGCTCGTGTACGTCTCGAATTCGCCCTCGGAACGATCCGAGGAGACGAAGATCAACTCGAAGTCTTTCCCCTCGGCGCGCAGGCGCTCGTACATCGCGGCGAGCTTGGGCGTGAACTGGCGGCACGGGCCGCACCAGTGCGCGGAGAAGTAGATCCCGAGATGTCTCGTTCCTTTTTCCGTGGCATCGTTCGTGACGTCACGCGCGGCGACGGCGGTTTTCTCGGCGTCGTTCCGGGTGAACGCGTCGCCGAGAACCTCGGCGAGACTGGGCGGCTTCCAAGGGAACGCGTCGACGTCGAGGGCGACGCGTCGCCCATCCGCGGTCACCGTCGCCCCCGTGTCGTCCACGACGACGAGCGCGGGAATGCCGTTCACCTTGAACTTGCGCGACAGCTCGGCTTTTTTGTCGCGAGCCGCGAAAGGCAGAGCCAACCAGGGCATCTCGCCGCGGTACTCGTCGAACGCGCGCTCGTCGCGATCGCTGGACACGAACACCACCTCGAAGTCTTTCCCCTTCTCGCCGGTGAGCTTCTCGTATGCCCGAGCGAACGAGGGCGTGAACTGGCGGCAGGGGGGGCACCAGTGCGCGGAGAAGTAGATCCCGACGGTCTTACCAGCGAGCGCGGTCGTCGTGTCGCGCTCGGTGCCGTCCCTGCCGACGAGCACGTCGCCGAACAACGCGGGCGCCCAGGACGCCATCGGCCTCGACGAGAGGAGAAACGCCGAAGACCCGAAGCGGGGCGCCGGGGAGACCGGGGAGCTCGACGCGCGGACGGTCGCGCGAGCGAGGGCCGCGGCGTGTGGGCGCGCCTTGAAGATCGTGGCGTGTGTGTGTCGACGGGCCGCGGCGCGTGGACGAGTGGTCCCCAGCGTTCCCGTTTCGTCTCCGACGTCGTGACCTCATCAGACGTCGGTCATCAGTTTTCGGTCACGACTCACTGTCGAGCACGGCAGCTTTTTAACACACCTCGGACCGATGACGCACGAGGCCAACTTCCTTCGTCATAGTTCCGCCGCGTCGGCCTCGATGTCCGCCGACGCCGCGCTTCCCGCGGAGGCGCTCGCCTCGAAATTCGCGGACCTCGACGCGGGCGCCGCGAGGGCCGCGTCTCGGATCCCGCCGGGACCCCCCGAGGCTTCCCTTTCCGACCCGGAGTGCGAAACCGCGAAACGGCTCGACTCCGAGCTCGTCTCCGCCGGCGCCGCGAAGGCGCACAGCTGGGTCCGCGTCCCCGCGAACTACTACGACGAGCCCCTCGCGTTTCGCGCCGAGTGCGTCCAGGCGCCGTCCGTCGATCACATGTGCAAGACCATATGCATGGAGAACACCAAGTGCACGAACGAGGACTGCTCCGATCCGATCAACTCGCGATGGTACCTCGTCGTCGTGCAATACACCGCCCGCCTGTCCCAGCAGAAACTGGAGAAGCACTTGCACGCCCTGAACAACGCCCCTCGTCACGCCGAGCGGAAGATCGGCAAGAGCAAGTTCCACATGCGCTTGGCGAAGCCGGAGGATGCGTTTCGGTTGACGGGATACGCCCACGGCGCGGTGGCGCCGTTGGCGACGGCGACGAAGATCCCGACGCTGGTGTCGCACAAAATCGCCGCCCTGCCGAACGGCTTGGCGTTCCTGGGCGGCGGCGAGACGGACCTGAAGATGGGCGTGCGCGTGGACGATTTGCTGAAGGGCGCGTTCGAAGCGACGACGGTGGACTGCACGTACGATGACGAATAGCGATCGAAAGCGCGATCGACGATTCGCGGACGTCTCTCCTTTTCGTCGCGAACGTTCTCAGGCATCACCGCACGCCGAGCAGCTCGACCTCGAAGGTCAGGTTGCTGTTCGGGGGAATGACCGGCGGGAAGCCGCGCAGGCCGTAGCCGTAGTCCGGCGTGCACGTCAGCTTGGCAGTCTCGCCCACGCTCATCTTCTGCATGCCCTCGTCCCACGCCTTGATCACCTGGCCGACGCCGATGACAAACTGGAAAGGGCGACCCTTGTCGCGGGAGCTGTCGAACTTGCTCCCGTCCGCGAGCGTGCCTGGTTCGAGGTGGGACGCCGAACAGAGGGCGAGGGCACGCGTCAGACGATACGCCGCGCGTAAACGCGAGCGCGCGTGCGCCTCGAAGTCCGGCACCGGGGAGGGACCCGCGCGCGCGACGTCCGTCCTCGGAAGATCGCGAGAGTGTGGGGGGAGGAAACGCCACGCGCGTCGCGAAAGGGCAACAGAAGATCGGCAGATCCTGAAGGCGTCGCGGACGTGTCGCGGACGGTACGGTACGCACCCACGTAGTGTGCGGTGACGGTCTGGCCGGGCTTGGGGAAGGTGACCCCGTCCCCGGGGGTGATACTCTCGACGTCAACGCCCATGGAGAAGGGACGGCGGTGTCGTGACGAGAAAGCAAGCGTTCGGCGCGCGTTTATTATTGTGGTCGACCGAAACCCGCGCGAGGTCGTCGTTTCGTCGTCTGCTCAGCGGCGATGTCGCGAACACGTAAATTGTACTCCACCGCGCAGGCTGGGGACCCATACGCACGCGCACCCTCACGTGGAACGCGGGGAGCGCGCGTGAGCGACGCGCGGTGTTCGTTCGTCGGTCGAGACGGTCGGACACTGCGCGGAGCGGGTCGTTCGCGGTGAACCGAGTGGTCCGCAGCGGCGACGATTCGACATCTCGGTCTTTTCGGGACGTCCAGTGTCGACAAAGAAATCCAGACGGACGCGCGCGAGGAGGCGCCTCGGCAAGCGCCGCGCGGGGAGGGTCGCCTCGTCCGATACCCCGCGAGGGGTTCTTAGGGGCGCGCGGAAACTAAGCCGCGCGGCCCCCGTCGAGCCCCCGCGAGCCCCGACCCCGCCCTGGACGAGACGCCGGTCTCGGATCCCGAGCGTCGGTCGTCGGGCGGGAGACGAGAGCGAACAGGAAACTCGTGACCATGGGCATGTTCGGCTTGTCCCGCGGCGGCGGGCAGGCAGACTCCGCGGGAAACGCAAAGGACGGTGTTCCGCGCGACGGGAGCGATCCCACGTGCGCCGCGCGCGCGGCGGAGACGGAGCGCAGCGCTCCGTCGCCGCATTCGCCGTCGTCGACGGAGCGCCGCGACGACGGTCCCGGTCCGGGACCTTCGACGAGCTCCTTGATGGTCGCCGTGCGCACGCGACCCGTGCTCGTGGAGGAACACCTGCGGGGCGTGCGCAAGGATATCCTGAGGGTCATGGACGAGCGCACGGTGGTCGTTCTGGACCCCGACGACGACAAACGGTACCTCGACCGCCGGGGCGGCCGCACGAAGGAGCGGCGGTACACCTACGATCGCGCCTTCGGCAAACGCGCGACGAACAAAGACGTGTACGAGAAAACAGGCAAGGTTCTGATCGACGGCGTTTTGAACGGGCGCAACGGCACCGTCTTCGCGTACGGCGCCACCGGGTCGGGCAAGACGCACACGATGGTCGGGGACGAGCGCGATCCGGGCATGATGCTCCTGTCGCTGGCGGACATCTTCGACGGCGTGCGGCGCCACGGCGAGCGGTACGCCTACGACGTCTCGTGCTCGTACCTGGAGGTGTACAACGAGCTCATCTACGACCTGCTCAGCGGCGAGACGAACGACGACGCCTCCGCGAGCCTGGAGTTGCGGGACGACCCCGAGCGCGGCGCGACCGTGGCTGGCCTGAAGCGCGTGAAGGTGGCGGACGGCGACGACGTGATGGAGCTCCTGCGGCAGGGAAACGCGCGGCGCAAGACGGAGCCGACGGAGGCGAACGCCACCTCCAGCCGGTCGCACGCCGTGCTGGAGATCGAGGTGGTGCGGCGCGAGCGCGCCGCCGGGTACGTCAGCGCGCAGAGCAGGGGCAAGCTGTCGCTGGTGGACCTGGCGGGCAGCGAGCGCGCGTCTGAAACCCTAAACACCGGACACAAGCTCCGGGACGGCGCGAACATCAACCGCTCTTTGCTGGCGCTCGCCAACTGCATCAACGCGCTCGGGAAAAAGAGCCAGAGCTCTCACGGGAACCGAGTCCGCGAGAACATGTACGTGCCGTTCCGCAACAGCAAGCTCACGCGTTTGCTGAAGGAGTCGCTGAGCGGGAACTCGCGAACGGCGATGGTGGCGAACGTGTCGTGCGGATCGGATCAGTACGCGCACACCGTGAACACGCTGAAATACGCCGACCGCGCGAAAGAGATTCGGACGCACGTCGTGCAGAACCTGCAGACCGTGGAGTCGCACATCGGGGACTACCAGCGGCTCATCGACGGATTACAAAAACAAGTGGCGGAGCTCACGCGACGCGTGAAGTTCGCGGAGGCGAACGCGGGTCACGACGCGCGCGCGGCGCGCGACGCGGACTCGGCGCCGCCCAACGGCGCGCGCGACGGCGGCGGCGACGACGACGACGCGCGCGTACGGGCAAACAGTCGAAGCCGCCGGTCCGGCGACGACCGAACGCGCCCGATGCGCGATTCTGGAGCCGGGTTTCCCGCGCGCGTCCGCGTCGCGAACCAGAAACCCCTCGCGACGCCTCCGCTTTACTCTTTTTCGCGAAACGACGCGGCCGCCTTCCCGGGGACGCGCGGTCGGGGACCGGCGGCGGCGGCCGACGCCGCGGCGGCGGCGGATGCGTCGCGAAGAGAGACGTCGGATGGCGAAAAGAGGCGCGCGCTGGACGCGACGCTCGAGGCGTTTCGCGACAACGCCGAGGAGCGGCTGGAGACGCAGAAGAACCTGTACGTGCACGAGGACGAGAACGCGCGCGTGCGGGACGCGCTCAAGCGCGATTTCCAGTCCCTCACGGACGCGGAGAGGAAGAAGAGCGTCGTCGCCGTCGCCGAGAACGAAGCCGCGTGCCTGCGCTACCGGACCGAGATTGACGTGTCCGATCGCGCGGCGCGCGCGTTGGCGGAGCGAGCCGGGGACCTGGTGGGCGGCGTCGGAGCGCGCGGCGCGTGCTACGCGTCCAACTGGGACGCGTCGTCGTCCCAGTTGGCGGCGGCGGCGTTGGCGGAGGCTTTGCTCCGCGGTCGCGACGCGGAGAGCGCGGCGGCGGAGGCTGATTTCCTGCTGGACGTGCGCGAGAGCGTCATCGCCGATCAGCGCGACGCCGTCGACGCGCTCGTCGCGGCGCTCGGCGCGTCGCGAGGGGTCGCGTCGCCGGACGCGCGACGCGACGCGCGGAACGACGCCGTCGTCGCGGACGCGCTCCGGAAAAAGGCGCTGGGAGAGCGCCGCCTCGCGTTCTGGGACCACCAGTTCGAGGCCCCGCCCCCGGCGTCGGCGGGGACGCCGGGCGCCGCCGCCGCGGCGGCGGCGGCGCCGGAGGCGCGCGCGGGAAGGGAGAGCGCGCCGCGGGTGACGCCCCACGGCGTCGCCGGAACCCTCGCCGCCTCCTCGGACGTGCGCGACGCCGGGACGCGAACGGCGCAGACGCAGCTTCGACGGCGGGAACACGCCGGCGCCGGCGGGGCCGAACGCACTTCGATACCCGCGGGTGCTGAGTCTCGAGCCCGGTCTCGGCCCGGGAGCGGCGGCGGATTCGCGTCGGGGCGCGTCGGGAGCGGCCGCCGGAGCCTCGGGCGCGGGCGCGCGCTCTCTTCCGGAGCGGGCGCGGGGAGGGAGGATACGGACGCGCGCGGAGAGCTTTCGCCGCCGCGCGCGGCAGAGTCACAGTCAGAGTCGAAATTGCACTCGCCGCGCGGGGAGACGCGTCGGCCGGGAAGCCGGGACAGCGCGGGCAGCGGCGACAGCCGCGCGAGCTCGGGGAAGACGTCGACGTCGGTCACCTCCGTGCTTTCGTTTCGGAACCGCGCGGGGTCTGGCGGCGTCGTCCGACCCACTAAGGCGCCCCGGAAGCCGCCCGTGTCCGCTTCGGGCGTGCACGGCTCGGGGTCGCGCCTGCGGGCGATGCAGCGCAGCGCGTCGCGGACCTCGCGGCGCGCGAAGGCCGCGGACTGGGACCGGGACCGGGACGCGCGCGCGCGCGCGGCTCCCGCGGCGGGAAAGAACCCGGGCCCCTCGGCGACGGCGCGGGTCGTCTCCGCCGGGCGCGCGGGGAAAGCCTCGCGATCAGACTTGGATCCGAGCGGCGCTTTCGGCGCGCGTCTCGACCCGTCGGGAAGACGCGACGCAAACGCGAGGCTCGCGCCGTCTCTTCGGGAAAGGCACCGTGGGGGATCCCGATCCGCACGGGTCAGCGGGACATCTCCGCACGCGCCGGCGAGGCGGAGGCCGGAAGTGGTCACCCCGGAGGCGTTCATCATCGCCAGGCCGGCGGCGTAGCACGAAGACAGACGCCTTTTTGTTTTTTTACGCTCATCGAGCGACGCTTTTTTCGGACTGCGCGTCGTCGCGCGTCGCCCAACCTACGAACCAGCCGCTCGTCCGTCCTTCGTCCGTCCGCGTCACTTCTTCTTGCCTCCCCCCGCGGCTTCGTTCGCGAGCATATCCGGCAACTCGGGGAAGCACTGCTCCCGCGGCAGCTTGGCGTGCTTCGCGTCGCAGTGCTCGATCAGATGCTTCGACTTCGCGGTCACCATGAAGGTCTGCCGACAACTCTGGCAGATGTGTGCGGCCGCATCCTTCGCTTGCTTCGCGAGGCTCTCCTTGCTCGTCGCCGACTTCACCCCCGCAGCCTCCTTACGCTCCTTCTCTTTCTTCTTGAGCTGGATTTGCTTCTTGTTCATCGTCGTGGCGGGCGCGCCGGTGCGAGTGCGCCACGAAAACCCAAAGCCTCGCGTCTCCTCTCGCGGAGCGTTTTTCTCGAGTCGAAAATGACGCGGCGAAGTTTGACTGTGACAACCGAGGTACAAGTCGTATGGTCACACCAGTTTCCAAAAACGACAAATGACGATTTTTTTGGGAGATTCGGACTGCCGCGCACAGGGAATCGGGATCTCTTTGCTGAACATTTTCTTTGGCCGACACACTTTGCGTCGCCCCGGAAAGCGCAGTCGCTGCAGAGGACGACCGCGCACGGCGTCCGCGCGCTCGCGAGAAGGCTCGCGCTCAGTCGCGCGGAGCGCTCAGCGAGGAGGCACTCCGGAACCCCTCGAACCCGGCTCGGGTGAACTGCGGGGAGCGAATCGGACCGTACACGGGAAAACTCAAGTGCGCGTCTCGCGTCGTTTCGCGCGGTCGGTCGCGATATGGCGACCGCGCCCTTCGACGCGAAGGAAGAGCACCAGGCCATAGGGAACGTGCTCTCTGGAGGCGCAGAAACAGAAGGGTGCGTCCACTTTCGAAGTCCAAGCGCGAGCGCGGCCGCGGCACCGCGCGCCCGCGCCAGCCCCCCGCGCGCGAAATGCGAAAAATGAAGCGTTCGTCCGCGTCGTTCCCGCCTTTTCGCGAGCCACGTGGGGGTGAAGCGTCGGCCCCGAACGCGCGCCACCTCGGCGCGGGACACGGCGCGGGGCGTCCCGCACCCGCGCGAAACGCCCGGCGTCGCCCGCGGGCGGCCCATCATCGCCCGGGACCGCGTCTCCCCGTCCACCCAGCTCTGGGTCGGTCGGCGACGCCATCGCTCTCAGACGCAGACACTTGCGCGTGCCGCGGCGCGCTTTTCCGACTCGCCGGGCCCCCCCAAAAGCGGTGTTCGACCGTGTTCGACACGAAAACGTTTCGCTGGATCCGCTTCGTTTCTTTCTTCTTCCGTCGTCGCCGCGCTCGAAAAAGGCGCCCCTGACCTCTCTTCCCGCGCGTTCCCCCCGCGCAGCGCCGACGCGAGCGGCGGCGGGTACTGGACGCGCGCGCCCGCGCCGCCTCTGTTCGCGGACGTGGCTAAGAAGGGCACCGCGAGCGTCGCGTCCGGTGTTCGAGCCCCCGGCGCGGCGCCGATCGCCGAGCCGAACGCCGCCCCGGCGGAGCCGGACGAGCCTGGCCCCGGCCCCGGCGCGTCGGCGGCGGCGGCGGAGGCGGACCCCGCGCGGCTTTCGCTGGACGCGCTGAGCCTCGGGACAGATTCCAGTCTCGATCGAGCGCTTCCCGCCACTTCCGGTGGCGTTCCCGTCGACGCGGTGGGCGCCGAGGCGGGCGCCGGCGCGCGCGGCGCGTTCCCGGGCGGCGCGGTTCCCGCGGACGCGTACGGGAACCCCGCGGGCGCCCCCGGGTACGACGCGAGCGCGTCGCCGCGCTTTGAGGGATCCCCCGGGATGTATCCCCAGATGGGGACGCCCGGCATGCCGCCGGGAATGCTGAATCCGGGGCTTATGACTCCGGAGATGGCGGCTTCCATGCAGCAGCACCACGCCGCCATGCTGTACCACCAGCAGAGTCTCGACCCGGCGGCGGTGTACGCGTACTACCGCGCCGCCGCCGAATCGGGCGACGCGGCGCGCGCCGCCGCGGGCGGACCCGCGGGCGTTTCCTCCGCGGACGGGTCTGCAGTGACCGATCACCAATCGGCCGCGCTCGACGCGGAAACCGACACCGCGGAGAACACCGCGCGTATGCACATGAGCACTATGGACCCGTCTGGTTTGGGGCAGTTCTCGGCGGAGATGTACGCCGCGCAGATGCACCAGCTCGCGCAGATGGGCGCGCACCACCCGATGCACGCGCACGCGCCGGCGTATGGGCAAATGGGCGCGCACTCGACCGGGCTCCCGTGGGGTTCCCACGGCGAGGCGCTCGCGCGCCACCAGCAGTGGCAGCAGCACGCCGGGTACGCGCACGCCTGGGGCGCGCACGACGCGGGCGCGGGCGCGGGTGCGGGGGGGGCGGGGGCGTACGGGAACCCGTACGGCGCGGCGTACGAGGGCGAGGCCTCGAAGACGTCTCGGTGGAAACCGCCTTCGCCGCGCGGGGCGCGCGGCCGCCGCGAAAACGGTCGAAACGGCGGCTCTGTCGCTGGACGCGCCGCGCGAGGGAACGGATCCCACGGTCTCGGTGGAACACCGTCATCATCAGCTAGTTACCGCACCGGCTTCGCGAACGGCTGGAACTCGAACCTCCACGGTTCGGCGTACGAGAACGGCGACGTCTGCCGCGGCGGCGGCGGTTTTTCCGCGCGCGGTTTTAACGCGCGCGGCGCGCGCGACCGCGGCGACGCGAACCCGGCGTCGGCGCTGCTCGAGGCGTTCAAACGCGGCTTGAAGTCGCGGGAAACCTCCCGACCGGTCGCGCTGTCGCTCGCGGACGTCGCCGGCCACGTCTCCGAGTTCGCGCGCGACCAGCACGGCAGCCGGTTCATTCAGCAACGGCTGGAGAGCGCGAATGCGGATGAAATCGCCGCCGCGCTGGAAGAGATTCTGCCCGAGACGACGGAGCTCGCCGCCGACGTCTTCGGCAACTACGTGGCGCAAAAGTTTTTCGAGCGCGGCGACGCGGCGGCGCGCGCGAAGCTCTGCGCGCGACTCCAGGGCCACGTGCTGAAACTGTCGCTGCACGCGTACGGGTGCCGAGTCGTCCAGAAAGCGCTGGAGACGGTGGACGAGGAGGCGAAAGCAGCGCTCGCGCTCGAGTTGGACGGGAACGTCCTGCGGTGCGCGCGCGACCAAAACGGCAACCACGTGGTGCAGAAGTGCGTCGAGCGGGTGAGCGTCTCGCGCCTGGGATTCATCGTGTCGGCGCTCGCGGGGAACGTCGCGTCGCTCTCCGCGCACCCCTACGGGTGCCGCGTCATTCAGCGCGCGCTCGAGCGGTGCGCGCCGTACTGCCCCCCGCCAGACGCGGAGGGTGACGAAAAAGAAAAAAACACCGACGCCGCCGCGGAGGCGAACGCGTCGGCGGAGGCGTCGTGTCGGTTTTCCACGCTGGAGATTTTGCGCGACGCTGGCGCGCTGGCGCGCGACCAGTACGGGAACTACGTGGTGCAGCACGTGCTTCAGCACGGCGACGACGTCTCGCGCAAGTCCGTGCTCGCGACTCTGGCGGGGCAGATCGTGCCGCTCGCGCAGCACAAGTTCGCCAGCAACGTCGTCGAGAAGTGCCTCACCTACTGCGGCGCCGAGGAGCGCGAGATCATGATCGGGGAGATTCTGGGGGACTCGCGCGTACGTGCGCGAGTGGGCTCGGGCTCGCAAAGCGCGGACCGGGAAGAAAACGAAGGCCACGCTTCGGGTTCGGGGTCGGACGCGACGGCGTCGGACGCGACGGCGTCGGACGACGCGCGTCGGGATTCCCCGCTCGACGCTCCGGCGGCGCCCGCGCCGCCGCTGCGGGCGATGATGAAGGACCAGTTTGCCAACTACGTCGTGCAGAAACTGCTGGAGGTGTGCGACGACGACCAGCGCGAGCGCCTGCTCGCCAGCGCGCGCGCGCACCTGCAGGCGGTCAAGAAGGTGTCCTACGGCAAGTACATCGTCGCGCGCGTCGAGAAGCTCGTCGTCGCGGCGGAGGCGTCCGGCGCGCGCGGCGGAGGAGGACCCTCCGCGGACGCGGGCGCGGATGACGCGCCCGGCGAGAGGCGCTTCGCGGGGGAGGGCGGGGGGGAGAGCGGCGGGGGGGGGGGG
>MDSV01232374.1_pt1 | contig 11283 bp, 9 predicted proteins | sample 810851 | NCBI WGS metagenome assembly MDSV01 (sample SAMN05326640, study PRJNA326480) | marine metagenome | isolation source: seawater | place: Atlantic Ocean: North East | collected 2012 | reverse complement strand
GATACAAGGAAAGGCTTTAATTTTGCTCTAAAGTCATTAGAAATTCTTGAAGATTCTTTAAAAGATGAAATATGTTTAGTGATTTTTGGCGCAAATGAAAAATTTACAGGTATTGAAAAATTAAATATTGAAACGCATATCATTGGGAAGATGTCTTCAGAAATAGGAACTTTCGACGGAGCATCGTTATCGGCCCTTTATTCTTCAGCTGATCTTACACTTATGCCATCAATTCAAGAAGCCTTTGGTCAAGTTGGTAGTGAATCATTATCATGTGGAACACCGGTTGTAGGATTTAAAAAAACAGGTATTGAAGATATCGTAATTCATAAGGAAATTGGTTATCTTGCAGAAAATTCAGATGTTATAGATTTATCAAATGGAATTTCTTGGACTTTGGACAATCTAACTACTAGTGAAACAAGAAAATATTGCAGAAAAATAGCAAAAGAAAACTTTGATGCAAATAAAATAGCATTAAAATTCAAAGAAATTTATAATGCATCACTAAATTAGGAGAAAGATAATGCAAGCAGTTATTCTTGCTGGTGGATTCGGATCTAGGTTAAGTGAAGAAACTACTTTAAAGCCAAAACCTCTTGTAGAAATAGGTGGAATGCCGATTCTTTGGCATATAATGAAAATTTATTCTTCATATGGAATTAATGATTTCGTAATATGTTTAGGATATAAGGGCTACTTAATAAAAGAATATTTTTATAATTACTTTCTTCATTCTTCTGATATAGAAGTAGATGTAAAAGAAAATTCTATAACATATTTAAACAAAACATCTGAACCATGGAAAATAAAACTAATTGATACTGGGGCTGACTCCATGACAGGAGGAAGGCTCAAGAGAGTTGAAAAATTCATTGATCAAGAAACATTTTGTTTTACATACGGGGATGGTGTAGCTGATATCAATATTAATGATTTAGTGAAATACCATAAAGATCATAAAAAAATTGCAACTATTACAGTTGCAACTCCACCAGGAAGGTTTGGTGTTGTTAATATTCAAGATAACAAAGTTTTAAGTTTTGAAGAAAAACCTGATGGAGATCAGGGCTTAATTAATGCTGGCTTCTTTGTGCTTAATAAAGAAATCTTTCAATACATAGAAGATGATTCAACAGTATTTGAACAATACCCTCTAAAAACTTTAGCAAAAGATGGACAATTATATTCATACCATCATGAGGGTTTTTGGCAATGCATGGATACTCTTAGAGATAAGAATCATCTTAATTCGTTAATTGAAAATTCTGAAGCCCCATGGATGAAATGGGATTAATGAGTTTTTGGAAAAATAAAAATATACTTTTAACTGGCCATAATGGATTTAAAGGAAGTTGGCTTAGTTTTATTTTAAATAAGTTTGAGGCTAATGTTACCGGCATATCTTTAGAAAATCAGACATCACCAAATTTATTTGAGGCCCTGGATTTAAATAATAATTTAAATTCAATTAATTTTAATATAGAAAATTATTCTGCATTTAATGATGTTATTAATGAAATAAGGCCTGAAATCGTGATTCATATGGCAGCTCAGCCATTAGTTGGACTTTCATATGCAAAACCTTTAGAAACCTTTTCATCTAACACTCTAGGTACTTTAAATATTTTAGAATCAACAAGAAATAATGCCTGTGTTAAGTCTTTATTGATAATAACTTCAGATAAGTGCTACTTAAACCAAGATTCACAAGAAGGATATAAGGAAGAGGACAAGTTAGGAGGACATGATCCGTATAGCGCGAGTAAGGCTGCTGCAGAAATAATTTCACAAAGCTATATTAAATCTTTCTTCAATAAGGGTTTGAAAAGAGATATTGGTGTTGCAACAGCAAGAGCAGGAAATGTAATTGGCGGAGGCGATTGGTCGAGGGATAGAATAATTCCAGATGTTATAAGGTCATTTTATGATAAAAAACATTTAGATATTAGAAATATAAGTGGTATTAGACCCTGGCAACATGTTCTCGATTCTATATTTGGTTATTTAGAGTTAGTTGAAAAGCTCTATAAATTATCAGATGAATATAGTGGTCCATGGAATTTTGGTCCAGATAAAAACTCAATTAAATCTGTAAAATATATTTTAGAAAATTTTGAAAAGATTAATGGAAAGTTAAATTACAGAATAAATTCAGATAAATCTTATAAAGAAACCAATTTGTTATTATTAGATAGCTCAAAATCATTGAATGAGCTTAATTGGAAACCTACTTGGGACATTGATCAAAGTCTTGAATATACTTTTAATTGGTATAAAAGTTTCTATGAAGGAATAAACATGAAAGAATATACAATGCATCAGATAGATAATTATTTAACAGATAAAAAAAAGAAGAGATAAATATATGTTTAAAGATAAAACTATTTTAGTAACTGGAGGAACAGGATCTTTTGGAAGTGTTTTTGTTCCAACTATTTTAAATAATCACGATCCAAAAAAAATTATCATTTTTTCTAGAGATGAAATGAAGCAGTGGGAGATGGCAAAGAAGTTCGGAGATGATGAAAGAGTAAGATTTTTTATTGGCGATGTAAGAGATAAGGATAGGCTAAATAGAGCTCTCACTGATGTAGACTATGTAGTACATGCTGCAGCGACAAAGATTGTTCCAACTGCGGAATATAATCCATTTGAATGTGTCAAAACAAATGTAATGGGCGCCATGAATCTAATTGATGCATGTATCGATAAGGGTGTTAAAAGAGTAGTAGCATTATCAACTGATAAAGCCAGTAGCCCAATCAATCTTTATGGAGCTACAAAATTAACATCTGACAAGCTTTTTGTTGCTGGTAATGCATATTCTGGTGAACATCCTTCAAGGTTTGCTGTAGTTCGTTATGGAAATGTAATGGGTTCAAGGGGTTCTGTGATTCCATTTTTCAATTCAATTAAAGATTCTGGAGAGGTAACGATTACTGATGAACGCATGACAAGATTTATGATAACCCTTGAGCAGGGCGTAGATCTAGTTCTTAAAGCTTTTGAAGACATGATAGGTGGCGAAATTTATGTAAAAAAAATACCTTCTATGAAAGTTGTTGATTTAGCAAAAGTTGTTGCTCCAAAAGCTAAACATAAAATGATTGGAATAAGGCCAGGAGAAAAACTTCATGAACAGATGATTGGAGAAGAAGATGCTCCAACGACATTCGAATATGATGGCTATTACAAAATCTTACCAGTTATAAATAATTGGTCAGATGATGGAAATAGAATACAAGATGGTAAGAAAGTTGATGATGGGTTTATTTATGATAGTGAAACAAATAATGATTGGATGTCTCCTGAAGAACTGGAAGAATGGATTTCTAAAAATAAAGATAAGATTGGGATACTGTGATAAGTGATACCATACGGTCGTCAAGAAGTTACAAAAGAAGATATCGAATCTATCATAGATGTTCTTAAATCTGATTTTTTAACGCAAGGTCCTATTGTTCCTAAATTTGAACAATCAGTTTCTAATTTCTGTGGTGCTAAGTATTCTTTTGCCGTAAATAGTGCTACAAGCGCTCTTCATTTGGCATGCCTAGCTTTAGATGTAGGTGATGGAGATGAGGTATGGACTGCTGCTAACACTTTTGTTGCAAGTTCAAATTGTGCTTTATATTGTGGCGCAACTGTAGACTTTATTGATATAGATGTTGATACGTTTAATATAAGCATTCCTGAACTTAAAAGAAAGCTAGAAATCTCAAAGAAAAAGAACAAGTTACCTAAGGTAGTAATTCCGGTCCATATGACAGGCCAATCATGTGAAATGGAAGAAATCTTTAAATTAAGCAAAGAGTATGGTTTTAAAATTATTGAGGATGCTTCTCATGCAATAGGCGGAAAATATAAAAGTAGTCATGTAGGCTCATGTAAATATAGTGATATTACTGTTTTTAGTTTTCATCCTGTAAAGATTATTACTACAGGCGAAGGAGGAATGGCATTAACTAATAATAAAGATTTAGCAAAAAAAATTGAAATGTATAGAACACATGGCATAACAAGAGACAAGGATTCAATGCAAAAAATTGACGGCCCTTGGTATTATGAACAACAAGCTCTTGGATTTAATTACAGAATGACAGATATACAAGCTGCATTAGGCCTTAGCCAAATGACAAGATTAGAGAAGTATATAAAGATAAGAAATCAGATCGCATTAAAATATGATGAATTATTAAAAGATTTTCCATTAAAAACACCAAAAGTAATTGATAATATCTATTCATCGTTCCACTTATATGTTGTCAGGATAGAGTTAGAAAAAGTTAGTAAAACTCACAAAGAAATATTTGAAAATCTCCGAGATTTAAATATCTTAGTTAATCTTCATTATATTCCTGTCTATTTACATCCTTATTATAAAAATAAACTTGGTTTCAGAACCGGTTATTGCCCAAATGCCGAAAAATATTACAGAGAAGCAATAAGCATTCCTATGTTTCCAACACTAAAGGATAAAGAAATAAAAATTGTTGTAGATGCGCTTAGCAAAGCAATTAAAAAATGAATTTAATAATAGGTACAGCTCAATTTGGATTAGATTATGGTATAGCAAATCAAGATGGCTTAATTTCTTTGGAAGAAGGAAAAAAGATTCTAGATTATTCTATTCAGAGCGGTATAGACGCAGTTGATACAGCAGTTTTATATGGTAAGAGTGAAACTAATTTAGGGATAATAGGCGTTGAAAAATTAAAAGTTATAACCAAAATTCCAAAAATCCCTAATTCTGATATAGACATATTAGAATGGGTTGAAGAGACAGTTCAGGGATCGTTAGAAAGATTAAATATAAATGAAATATATGCAGTTTTATTGCATAAACCAGATGACTTGCTAGGACCTTCAGGTAAGGAAATATATTCTGGATTGCTGGGTTTAAAAAATTCAGGAATTGTTAGTAAGATCGGAATTTCATCATATTCTATAGATGAAATTAGAAAGGTTTTAGATAGTTTTCCACTCGATATTATTCAAACACCTTTAAATATAATTGATAGAAGCTTAGTAGCATCAAATTTAATTGATGATTTAAAAAAACAAGAAATAGAAATACATGTAAGATCAATTTTTTTACAAGGAGCTTTATTGCTACCAGAAAATAAAATACCAAAAGAGTTAAATAACTGGGCTCATATATGGAGAAAATGGACTGATTGGCTTAAAGCAAATGATATCGATCCTATTCATGCATGTCTATCATATGTAAAGAGTATAAAAGGCATAGATAAGATAATTATTGGAGTAGATAGCTTGGAACAAATTATGACGATTGTTGAGAAATATAACAAAAAATCTTTAATTGATTTTCCTGATATCTCATCAGATGACCATCTCCTAATCAACCCTTCGAATTGGCAGAAAATATGAAAACTGTAGCTATAGTTCAAGCAAGAATGGGATCTATAAGGCTTCCAAAAAAAGTGATGTCTGATATAAATGGTACTCCTATGGTAGAACTTCTTTTAAAAAGATTATCTCTATCAGAAGAAATTGATCAAATTATCTTAGCAACTTCATTAAATAAAAATAATAAAGAACTTCTTGAGCATGTAAAAAAACTTGGATTTGATTGCTACGAAGGAAGTGAAAAGGATGTTTTGTCCAGATTCGCAGAGGCTGCTGAAATATTTAAGGCAGATATAGTTGTTAGAATAACAGGAGATTGTCCTTTGATAGATCCAAATTTAGTTGATGAATTTGTTAAAAAGTTTAAAGAGTCTGATTGTGATTATTTATGCAATGTAAATCCACCAACATATCCAGATGGTCTTGATGTTCAAATTACAACTATAGATAAACTCAATGAAGCAAATGCAAATGCTCATGAGGAATTTGATAGGGAGCATGTAATGCCATATATTACAAGATCTAAAACTAATACATGCATTTCTATTAAGCATTCTGAGGATCTTTCGAAAAATCGCTGGACTGTTGATGAAAAGGAGGATTTAATTGTTGTAAGATCAATTTTTAAATATTTTCAACCAAATATAGATTTTACTTGGCTAGATGTTCTAAATTTAAAGTCTAAAAAGCCAAATTTATTTCAATATAATAAAGATATAAAAAGGAATGAGGGAGCGAATATGGGTAAGGGACAAAAGTTATGGGAGCATGCTAAAGAAGTAATACCGGGAGGAAATATGTTGCTTTCCAAAAGAGCTGAATTATATCTTCCTGATCAGTGGCCTGCATATTTTAGCAAGGCTAGTGGATGTGAAGTATGGGATTTGGATGAAAATAAGTATATAGATACCTCATTAATGGGCGTTGGGCCTAATATCCTCGGATATGGTGACCCAGATGTAGATTTTGCTGTAATGGATACTATAAAGAAAGGAAATATGACTACTTTAAATTGCTCTGAAGAGGTTCAACTAGCAGATAAATTAATAGAAATTAATCCTTGGGCAGATATGGTGAGATTAGCAAGATCTGGGGGTGAGGCTAATGCAATTGCAATTAGGATTGCAAGAGCAGCTTCAGGAAAAGATAATATTGCTATTTGTGGTTATCATGGATGGCACGATTGGTACTTATCTGCAAATCTCTCCAATAATGATGGGTTAAAAGAACATTTATTAGGAGGATTAAGTCCTAATGGGGTTCCAAAATCTTTAAAAGATACAGTCCATCCATTTTCTTATAATGATATTGATTACTTAACAGAGCTAATAAATAAAAAGGATATTGGAACAATAAAAATGGAAGTTTTTAGGAATATTGAACCAAAAATAATTTTTTATCTCAAGTTAGAAAGCTTGCAACTGATAACAACATTGTTTTAATTTTTGATGAATGCACATCTGGCTTTAGAGAAACCTATGGCGGTCTTCATAAAAAATATGATGTGGAACCAGATATGGCAATGTTTGGAAAAGCGATGGGCAATGGTTATGCAATTACTGCAACGATAGGAAAAAGAGAGATAATGGAAAGCGCACAATCATCATTTATTAGTAGCACTTTTTGGACTGAAAGAATTGGACCATCAGCTGCAATAGCTACATTGAATAAAATGAAAGAAATAGAATCTTGGAAGATAATTACTGAACAAGGTAAAAAAGTAAAAAAATATTGGGAAGAACTAGCAAGTACGCATAAGGTCCCAATCAATCAAAGTGGTTTGCCTGCATTATGTACTTTTTCATTTGATAGTAATGATCATTTAGCCTATAAAACTTATTTAACACAATCTATGCTAGAAAAGGGGTATTTAGCAACGACTGGTTTTTATCTTTCAATTAAGCATACTGATGAAGTGATAGAAAGTTATATCAATGCCTTAGATCCTATATTTAAAACAATAAAACAATGTGAAGATAAAGATATGGATATTATGAAATTACTTAAGGGTCCTATTTGTCATGATGGCTTTCAAAGATTAAATTAATTTATGCATCTTTTAAAATATATAAGCAAAGTAAATGATTGGTTATGATTGTTTTTTTTAGAACAGACTTATCTCTTGAAATAGGAACTGGTCATGCAATGAGATGCCTTTCTCTTTCAAAAGAGTTTAAAAGAAAAGGCATAGTAACAAAGTTCATTTTTAGAGATTACGAAGACGGAACTCGGAGTTTAATAGAAAAGCTTTTTCCCAATTGCTACTTTATCGAATCACCGTCCAAAAAAAATAAAAATCTTAAAAGTGATGAATATAGATGGAGTCATTCAACGAAAATTGATGATGCAAAAAAGACAAAAGATATTTTAAAAGATTTCGAAGTGGATTGGTTGATCATTGATCACTATAGCATTGATAAAACTTGGGAAAATTCGATAAAAAAATATGTTAAGAATATCATGGTTATTGATGACCTATTTGATAGAGACCATTATTGCAATGCCTTAACAGATCCTTCCTCGAATCCAACCTCTTTAAAAATATATAAGAAAAGATTAAATAAATCTGCAGATCTACTTATTGGAAATAAGTACGCTTTAATTGACTCAATATATTCTGAATATAGAGATATTTATAGGAAAAGAAATTTCAAGAATCCTAGAATACTAATATTCTTTGGGGGTATTGATATTCAAGATCATACCTATGAAACTGTAAAATTTATTTCAAATGCTAATATAAAATTTTCTGAAATAGATGTAGTCGTTGGCGACAATTACCATAATAAGAATAATTTAAGAAAACTATGTCAAAAGAATAAATATAATTTAATTGTACAAACAAATAAAATGCATGAATTAATGCATAATTCTGATATTTCAATTGGTTCGGGTGGAATTACTACATGGGAGAGATGTTCATTGGGGTTACCAACATTTGTATGTCAGATTGCAAAAAATCAAGAGCAACTAATCAAAGCGGCTGCAAAAAATTCTTTAATATTTTCTCCAAATAGTAATAAAAATTTTAAAATATTTTTAAAAGACCATCTTATATCTTTTCTAAAAAATGCTTCATTGCTAGAATATATTTCTAATCGGGCATTTAAAAGCATTGATGCAAAAGGTTGTAATCGAATAGTAAGTTACATAATGCAAAAATCATTAAATGCAAGATTTGCATCAATTAAAGATAGTAAAAAAATTTTTAAATGGCGTAATTCCTTTGAAGTAAGAAAGTTCTCAAGAAATAAAAAGATTATAAATATATCTGATCACAACAATTGGATAAAGAAAATACTAGCTTCTAAAAAAGAATCTTTGATAATTGTTGAAAATAATAAAGATCCAGTTGGCGTTGTAAGATTTAGTATTTTAAATGATTCTAGTGCAGAAATATCTATTTATTTAGTTCCAAAATATATTGGCAAAGGAATGGGTAATGGAGTTTTAGACAAAGCTGAGGAATTATTTTTATCAAAATTTAAAAAAATTAAAGTTATAAATGCTAATGTTTTAGCAGATAATGAAAGATCAAAATATTTATTCCTTAAAAGCAAATATGAATATAATGATTTGTGGTTTTCAAAAAAAATAAATTGATTTATAAAAAACATATTCATTGATATAAAATACTATTGAAATTACAGGTTAATATAATTGATAACAATAAATAAAAGAAAAATTGGTCCTACCCAGAAGCCATACATAATTGCTGAACTTTCCGCTAATCATAATAATGATCTTGATTTAGCTAAGAAAATAGTAATTGAAGCAAAGAAATGCGGCGCTGACGCATTAAAATTACAAACTTATACAGAAGATACAATAACACTGAATAGCAATAATGAAGATTTTTGTATTAAAGGTGGATTATGGGATGGTTATACACTTCATAATTTATATAAAGAAGCATCACTTCCTTGGGATTGGCATAAACCGCTTTTTAAGCTTGCTGAAGAAATTGGTATCACGATGTTTAGTAGTCCTTTTGATAATACAGCAATAGATTTTCTTGAAGAGCTTAATTGTCCAGCATATAAGATTGCTTCATTTGAGGCAGTAGACCATCAACTTATTGAATATGCAGCTAAGACAAAGAAGCCATTAATAATTTCGACTGGAATGGCCAATAGTCAAGAAATATCAGAGGCAATATCAGTTGCTAAAGGAGCTGGAGCAAAAGAAATTGCAATATTGCATTGTGTTAGTGGATATCCTGCGCCACCTGAGGATTATAATTTAAATACTATTAGAGATATGCTCGAAAAGTATTCACTAGTGACAGGCTTATCAGATCATACAATAGAAAATTTTACAGCTTTTGGATCAATCGCTATAGGCGCTTCTATTATTGAAAAGCATTTTACATTATCAAGAGACAATGGCGGTCCTGATGATAGCTTTTCTCTTGAGCCTAAAGATTTAAAAAATTTAGTTGATGGTTCTAACATAATATGGAAGTCACTCGGATCAGTTGATTATGGTCTAAAATCAAGCGAAAGAGGAAATGCACAATTTAGAAGATCAATATATTTTGTTAAAGATCTAAAACAAGGCCATTTAATTTCAGATAATGACATTAGAAGTGTTCGACCAGGGTATGGATTAGAACCAAAATATTTTAAAAGTTTGCTTGGTAAGAAATTAATTAAATCAGCATTAAAAAATACTCCAGTAAAAAAAGAGTATTTTGAAGATATCTAGAAAAAATGATTTGTATATTAGATTATGGCTCAGGTAATGTAGGCTCGGTATTTAATGTTTTAAAATTTTTAGGCTATGACGCGAAAATATCAAATAAAGATGCTGATTTAAAAAATTCTACTCATTTAATTTTGCCTGGAGTTGGAGCATTTAACGCATCAATGGAAAAAATAGTTAATAAGATTCCTATGGAAATACTTGAAAATGAAGTAATAAAAAATGGCAAACCTTTCTTGGGTATATGTGTTGGTATGCAGGTTTTGGCAGATTTAGGAGTTGAAGGTGGGAATACTAAAGGATTTGGATGGATTTCTGGTGAGGTAAAACGAATTGATTCTGCAAATCAAGCGCTGCCTCATATGGGTTGGAATAATATAGAAATTAAGAAAGACACACCTATATTTAATAATTTTAAAAATATAAGTGATTTTTACTTTGTTCATAGTTATGCCTTTTTTGAGAAAAACGAAGAACATGTCCTTGCAAAAGTGGAATACGGATCAGAGATAAATGCAGTTATTAATAAAGATAATATATATGGTTTTCAATTTCATCCAGAGAAGAGTCAAAGAGCTGGCCAATTGATATTAAAAAATTTTCTTAGCATACAATGAAGAAAAAAAGATTAATTCCAGTAGTTCTATTAAGAAATGGATGGATAGTTCAAAGCAGAGATTTTTGTGAGTATCAAAATCTTGGAAATCCAGTTACAACTATTCAGAGGTTAAGTGAATGGGCGTCTGATGAAATTATTTTTATTGATATTTCTAATGATGAAGAATATGACATGAGAAGAGATGATCAAGGATACAGTAATAGGACTAATTTTGTAGATATTTTAAAAGATATTTCTAAAGCTACTTTTATGCCAATGACAGTAGGAGGCAAGATTAGATCATTGGATGATATTGAGATTAGATTAAAACATGGAGCAGATAAGGTTTGTCTAAATACGATGGCTATTGAAAATATAGATTTTATTAAAGAAGCATCTAATGAATTTGGATCTCAATGCATTGTTATATCTATAGATGCAAAAAAAATGAATGACTCGCATAAAGTTTTTTCTCATTTCGGTAAAAAAGAAACTAAATTTTCTCCAGCAGAACTCTCTATGCTAGTTGAAGAATTCGGTGCAGGAGAAATTTTTTTAAATTCCATTGATAATGATGGAGTTGGAAAAGGATATGATATTGATTTGGT
>MDSV01212453.1_pt1 | contig 11283 bp, 7 predicted proteins | sample 810851 | NCBI WGS metagenome assembly MDSV01 (sample SAMN05326640, study PRJNA326480) | marine metagenome | isolation source: seawater | place: Atlantic Ocean: North East | collected 2012 | reverse complement strand
TTTAGAACATGAAGACGATTTGAATATCGTACACACCACGTCTAATGGTGAAGAAGTTTTAAAATATTTGAAAATCAATCAAAATGAGCAAATTGATTTACTTATTACAGATATTAATATGCCAGGAATGGACGGTATTGCACTTAATAAGAATATCAAAAAAGAGTTCTTCGGAATTAAAACCTTAGTGATCAGTATGCTCGAAGACGGCGCCAAAATTAAAACCTTAACTGAAAATGAGGTGAATGGTTACCTTTCTAAAAATGCCGAACAAAAAGAACTACTAAAGGCCATCAGACAGATACTTGCAGGAGAAAATTACTTTTCCACTCATATTCAATCTATATTAGTTCAAGCTATGACCAATAGTAGAAAGACTTCAGAAGTCAGGCTAACCCAAAGAGAAAAAGAAGTATTGCAATTAATTGCTAAAGAACATACCACTCAGGAAATAGCAGATATCCTATTTTTAAGTAAACACACGATTGAAAGCTATCGTAAAAACCTAATTAACAAACTAGAAGTACGCAATTTAGCGGGATTAACCCGCTACGCCATAGAACATAAGATGATTTAACCCCTTGTTTTCAGGGATAAGGATTTCACTGCTTTCAGGCTAATATAGACGAAGCTTACAGTAGATATTTGTCATCAGTTAATCTTTAAACAATAGTATTATGATTTATGGAATTTCATTAATCCTCCTCAGCATTATTGCTGTGCCATCCTTAATTCTCTCAAAGAAACCCAATGCCAAAGAATTACTGGATAAGGTAGAGCCATACCAAGGATGGATCGGACTGGTTTTTTCAATTTTCGGGATATGGGGAATTATTTCCAGTCTTCTTAGTTTAAATCTTTTAGGTAGTGCTCCTATCTGGTGGTTTACGTTACTTATTGGGAGTATCGTGGAAGCTACGCTTGGTTTTCTTTTAGGCTTCCCGCTAATAAGTAAAATGCTCTCTAAAAACGCACCAGATTACCAACAGAAAAGCAGAAAAATAAGAGAAAAGCTTGTTCCCCTTCAGGGAAAACTTGGAATTCTAGGAGTGATTTCAGGAATATGGATCATTACAGCTTCCTTTCTATTTACAGTATAATTAAATTAAATTAAATTAAAATATAAGTTATGAAATGGTATTTAAAAGTGTTTCGTCAATATTTGGATTTTAAAGGCAGAGCAAGAAGAAAAGAGTATTTTATGTTTGGTCTAATCAACGCCCTATTTTCTATAGGTTGTATGATCTTGAGTTTTGGATTGGGCAAGTGGTTAGAAGCTCCGGCTTTTATTAGTATTTATGTTTTATATATGTTAGCTTCTCTACTTCCATCCCTTGCGGTGTCTGTAAGGCGAATGCATGATATTGGCAAAAGTGGTTGGATGTTATTAGTAGGCTGTATTCCATTGGTAGGTCCCATATGGATGTTAGTCTTATTAATTACCGATAGTGATCCGCAAACCAATGAATACGGGCCAAATCCAAAGCAAGAATTTATAGTACAAGATATTTAAAAGCTGGCTAGAGCAATAGTTCTTATGATTTTATAGATTGTAAGAAAAATAAAATAATCCTGATTATGCCCCTAAGTATATGGGGCATAATTTGGATTATCTTTGGACTGTTAGTTTATCATGCCGTCTGAAAAAATTAATGAATTTAGCCTTTTGCCTAAGCAAATTAGCTACTATAAAATAGGTATTTGGATTTTTACAAACCTTACTAAACAACTCTTCATTATAAGTGCAGCGTTTTATTAATACTCAGAACTAAAGCACCATTTTTACTTTTCCAATATAAAATTATAATTATCATTTGAATCTCGACGGTGATGTTCAAATATTCATTTAGCATTTCATCAGTCATATTTACTGTACTCCATACAATTTAACTACTTACTCAGATCTGTCTAGCCAAACAGAATTGTTGTCCCAAATAACGCTACTTCAATTTTGGAAACTCTTGCTAAAGGAAGAGATTTTCAACTTTTTAATATACTTTTTATATTTAATTTCGAGGCATATTCAATATGCTTGGAACTTACAACACCTTTCAAGATTTCTATACCTTCAGCCTCAATAGTATCTTATAATGATATTTCGTCCAAGAAATCTAACAACTTAAAAAAGCTAACCGTACAGCTCTTTTATTTAATAATACTGAGGTGATAAGAATAAAATAAAAAACAGTTTATCCGTTTTTTATACTGATAAAAAGAAAACTTTTAAAAATGAATAATTTTTTCTGTAATTAGAACCATATTCTTGAAATTAATTTTATACTTATGAATAAAATAAAAGCTATACTAATCTTTTTTATTTCTTTAGTTAGTTTCTCAGTTTCAGCACAAGTAGCAATTGGAACAACTACTCCAGATGATGGTTCTGCTTTTGAAATTAATAGTACTTCAGGAGCATTTGTTCCTCCCCGAATGACAGACACACAAATGCAAGCCATCCCCACACCTTTGCAAGGGGCTATGGTTTATAATACAACAAAGAATAGCCTTTTTACTTTCAACGGAACCGAATGGTTATTATTTAATGGAAGCTTACCTACTATTTTATTTAACAGAGGGCAAAATGGAAACCTTACATTAGGTGATGATGATTATTATCATCTTCCTGTTGACGATACCTACCTTACCTATAATGATAGTGATTATTATGAAGTAATAAGTATCGGAAAAATCAAAACTTTAAAAGATGGTATATACTCCATTAAAGCAGGTTTATCAACTAGCAATTTAAGAAGCGGAAATAGAAAATATGTCCTTTCTGTCAAAAGAAATGGTGCATTAATTGGTTATTTAGTAAGAGGGCAAGTTAATTTATCCAGTAATGATTATTGGGGAACTAGTGGAGTTCTAAGCTTTCAATCAAATGCTAATGATGTGATTGAGGTTGAATACGTGCTTAATAGGGATAGTGATGCAACCTCAGTTCAAACTGCCCCTATCCGGTTTGTAGATCTCAGTATCGTAAAAATAAAATAGCAGGGATACCCCACCCGCTACTTCTCCAAACAACAAATCAATGCTTCGTTTTAAATAGCTTCAATGCTGTTTGGTTTGGGTAAGGCTATCGCTTGTTCATACGATTTAACGCCTTCCCTAAAAATATCCCCATAAACAGGGAGTAAATAAAGCCATAAGCTAGGTATCTTGCAGAAAATTAAACGCGATTCTAAAGATCATCGATTATGATACCTACCGAACAAGCTCATAAATACATTTCCAGATTTAAAAAAGCTGATCTAAAAAAAGAAGATTTCCATCAATTTTCAGCACCGTATCAAAAACTGGGTTGGGTACTTACTCAACTCAAAAAAGACCAATACAATTACTATACGGCTTCTGATTTAACAGCCAGTTTTGCAGCACCAGAAACGATGAATCCTTGGTCTAGCAAAGAAGGCATGCAATTGGGTGTGTTTTTGTTTGGAGAAATTCAAGCACCCTATTTAGGTATGATGTGGCAGCTTATCGACTCCCTTCCCTATCAGGAAGGTTATGCTAGAAAAGCATTTAGATCGAAAGCCAGCTTCCAGCTGCTCACTAAAAAAATCAACATCTTTAGACGCTTTTTAAGCCTGAGCCGTTTAGGAATGGGCAGCTTACCACTTCAAGAGCAATTGCAATACAGCACCTATTACGATCGCGGAAACAGCTACTTCTTTGCTTCTATCTTCACCCAAAAACCAAAACTGGTAGCTGAAGTGGTAGTTGATATCATTCAGGGCGAAGACGAGATAGGTGGTGTTAGTCACGATCTTATCAAGGGCCTATTGCTTACCCCAGCACAAAAAAACTGGGAACTGGTAGGCAACTTACTCCTTGCAGCGCAACGGCAAGAAGGCTTGCGACAAACTATTTTAGAAAGCTTAGATGAGACCCATTTAGGAGCGCTTAAATACATTATCAATCTTATTTTAGAAAATGACCTGGCCCGTTTTAGCAGTGTGGTAAGGGCTGTAAATGTATGGTTTGGTTTTAATTGGGAAGCGCCTAAAAAAGCTACGGTGAATCGAATCCTACAGCTTGCCCAAAGCTTAATTCATAATAGCGATAAAGTTGACGAACTCCTTAACAGCAGAGATAATATAGAAGTGTATGTAGCACTCTGGGCTGTAGGGATTATAGATGTAGATTTGGCCAATCAAAAAGCTTTAAATCGGGTATATCAAACAGAAAATAGAGACACCAAACTAGCAGCGCTTTATTTTGTATCGCAAACCGGCAGGACCAACACCTCTATTGTTGACTATTTTAAAAAAGAGCTGGGTAAAGATCCGGCTATCGATCATTGGGTGATTTTAAATTTACCCCAAATCGAATTGGATACCGACCTTTTTCAACGCGTATATGAAGTTGCTCAAGCTATTGAAAACGGAAAAGCACAAAAATCAGGAAAAATATTTTCGTGGTTTGACTTTCAGCCTACTTCAGAATCGTTTTTCAATTTTCTTATCAATCAGGCTAACCAGGAACAATTAGCCCTGCTCGCTGATGATATCGATCAGCTTCCCTCGGTATATAGAGAAAATTACATTCGTAAAGTGTTTCCCAACAGTCATCGCTATTATTGGGGTAAAAAAAGTGCCCCACAACCGCAAGCCGATTACGATTACGAACGCGGTTCCTGGAAACGAAACTTAGCGCATCAAGCCATTAAAAACCGAAATGAAACCGTAATGGCTACCGGTATTCAACTCTTTTATGTGATGCCGCTCTATGAAGAAGACCTGACGCTTGCTGAAGAATTACTAAGTCGTAAAAGTAAAACCTTACGTTCGGCTTTAATAGAATTGGTGGTCCATCAACCTGAACCCATTTTACAGACCACTACCCTTCATTTAATAGAAGCTAAAAATGTAAATCAGCGTTTAGCGGGACTCGAAATTTTATCGATTTTAGATAACGATGATCAATATCCCGAGTTTATCAACCAACAAATAGAACGCTACAAAGCGCGTCCCAAACACTCCAAAAATGAACAAGTCTTCCTGGACAAATTCACCAAGTCTGAACACGCAAATACCTTTAGTACTGGTTTTGGTGCTGTAGACTACAGCAACCTGAGTCCGCTATATACCCCCCAACCCAAATTTCAAACCAAGATCAACTTTTTCGATAAGCTGGGTATTGTAAGTTCCGCAGGAAAAAGCAATAAGTTAAGCGCTTTTATCAACCCTAAAAAAATTAGTGAAGCCGTAAATAATTTGATTAAACGCATCCATGAGCAGCGCAATTATGAATACGAGCGAGAAGGCTATCAGGGAGAAACCACTACCCAATTATTAGGACAGGGCATTCACGACATTAAAGAATTAGAAGACCCTACCCCTTTAGAAGAATTGCATAACCTCCCCTTAGCCAAGCTTTGGATAGAATGGTATGAACATAGCCAACTAAACGATTATGAAATGTATATGGCTATTCGTTTTATAGCCAATGCCAATAACCCGTACAGTTACTACAGTACGCTTATTCCGTTTGGCAAACAATACATTCCCAATCTCGAAGCATTAGCCATAGAGCATAATCCACGTTCGTATTATGGAAAAAATCAAGTGTACTTAAAAGTTCTAAAAAGGCTCTTCAAAGTTTACCAAGACCAGGCTAATTTCATCAATTTCAAATTAGATCTCTTAGAAGATATAATTGCTAATTTTCCCGAAAAGCATAAAAAAATAGGCTTTAAGCAAAATGACTATTCCATACAATCTTCCAATTGGACGAGTATAGCTTCGCAATTTATAGGAGGCCTGGATGAAGATGAACTAGAGAATGCCAGCCTGGATCAACTAAAAAAGTTTTGGGATTTGCACCTGTACTTAACCGCTCAATACCTGGGGCATCCTAACCCGGTTTCGCAACTTCAGGAAGTCGCAGCAGAAAAAGTTAAAAATGCCAGGGACATGCCTGCTCCCAAGATCGAGGTAACCATTAAGTTGTATCAAAACAAGCTGATCAATGAGGATGATCTCTTGTTTCAGGCACTATATTCCGGAGAATTGATGTCCATTATAGACGGTGGCTTCAATTACCGCATGCGCAGCGGTAGAATTCCTAAAAATCCAATTCCGCCACACGTATTTGCTCCCCTTAAAACCAATCTCCTGCAAGTCGAATTAGAACGCGGCGATTTAGCCACAGAAGCTTCAGATTATATCGGGCATATACAAACAGTACCGGGCACCCATTACGTATTTGAAATTTTACAACGCTTAGGCAAAGAATCTTTTGAACGCGGGTATAGCTATTATAACGACAGTAAAAAATCAAAATTCAGTGCCATACTTAGAAAAAGCATTCCCGGTGAATCAGAGAGTTATGCCGATTTTGTAGCGCTTGCTGACGAAGCCAAAATTCCCAAAAAACGCTTAATCGAATTGGCGTGCTACGCCACACAATGGGCTGGTTATGTAGGCGAATATCTGGGATTAGAAAAGTTAGAAGATGCCGTTTGGTGGTTTCAGGCGCACGTTTCAGACTATATGAGCAGTGAAAAAGAAACCATCATTTCCCGGTATTCCAACATTCCAAAATCAGATTTTGCCATCGGCGCTATTGATATCGATTGGTTCAATAAAGTCTATAAAAATCTAGGAAAATCAAATTGGAAAATTTTACACGATGCGGCCAAATATATTTCTGATGGCAACGGTCACCGTCAGGTAAAATTATATTCCAGTGTGATGTTGGGCGAAGTAAAAATCACCGAAACCCTTAAAAAAATCAAAGAAAAACGCGATAAAGATTACGTTCGGGCTCTGGGCTTAATTCCGCTTAGTAAAACCGTCCCCGAAAAAGATTTATTAAAGCGCTACAACCTCTTGCAGCAGTTTTTAAAAGAAAGTAAACAATTTGGAGCGCAGCGCCAAGAAAGTGAAAATCTAGCTGTGACAATTGCTTTAGACAACCTATCCAGAAACGCTGGCTATCAAGACCGCGTACGTTTCAGTTGGGCGATGGAAGCCAAAGCAACCCAGGAAATTATGGAAAATGCTACCCTAACCCTTGATGAAACCCAATTAAAACTGGTCATTAACACCTTAGGTAAAGCAAGTATTCAGGTAACCAAAGCCGGAAAACCCTTAAAATCAATCCCGGTAAAGTACCGCAAAGAAAAATCGGTTATTCAACTAAAAGAGCATAAAGCGTATTTAACGCAACAATACAAAAGAACGCGTTTATCCTTAGAAAATGCGATGCTTAATGAAGACCCATTTACCGCTGCAGAAATACAGAAGCTTATGCAGCATCCTATTGTAAAAGCAATGCTTCACCAATTGGTCTTGTTTGCTCCAGAAAAAGAAATCAGCGGTTTTTATAAAAACGGCACCCTAACCAACGTAGCCGGAAAAACACACCAGTTAGCCAAAGAAGAGGTCTTGGTTATTGCCCACCCTGCTCATCTTTTTCAAACTGTAGAATGGGATTTATACCAGAAACACCTTTTTGCCGAACGCATCGTACAGCCTTTTAAACAAGTATTTAGGGAGTTGTATGTGATCACCCAAGAAGAACGGGAAACCGGATACCGATCTAAACGCTACGAAGGGCATCAAATTCAGCCTAACAAAACCGCAGCTTTATTGCGCAGCCGGGGCTGGACGGTTAACCGGGACGAAGGCTTGCAAAAAGTCTATCATCAACGCGGATTTATGGCTACGATGTATGCGATGGCCGATTGGTTTTCCCCTTCAGATGTAGAAGCACCTACACTAGAAGAAGTGTGTTTTCATGCGTTAACCGACTATAAGCCCATTCCGCTTAGCGAAATCCCACCGGTAGTCTTTAGCGAAATTATGCGCGATATAGACTTAGTGGTGAGCGTCGCCCACGTAGGCGGTGTAGATCCTGAAGCCAGCCACAGTACGATGCAAATGCGTGCAGCACTGGCCCAAGAATCTGCGAGACTGTTTAAACTTGAGAACATCAGCGTTAAAAACCGCCATATTTTAATCCAGGGAAAACTCGGTGAATACAGCATTCACTTAGGCAGTGCACAGGTAAGTAAAAACGGATTGGCACTTTCTATCCTGCCCGTACACAGTCAGCATCGGGGCCGTCTATTTTTACCCTTTGTAGATGATGATCCTAAAACCGCCGAGCTTATTTCTAAAATGAAACTCCTGGCCGAAGATCATAAAATACAAGACCCTACCATTTTGGCACAAATCAATAATTAATAGTAGCATGAGGGCGTTCCCCACTCCCGTGGGGCGCGCTTTCTGTTACAAGTCCGCGTGCTCGCGCACTGTGGGCTTTTCACGACAATCGCTAACGCAAAAGTCACGTTCACTATGCAACTCACGTTACAATTAAAAAGATTGGGGAAGAAAAAGGTGAAAAATGTACCCTTCACCCTGGCAGAAACCCCACAAACCTTAGAAGACTTACTTATCGCTTGTGTAAAAAATCAGGTAGCAGCCTTTAATAACAAACGCTTAGCAGTAAATGTAATTGGCTTTTTAAGTCCGTCAGAAATTCAAGACCAGGCTACAAGCGGAAAAGTAGACTTTGGCGACTTAGCCAATAAAAATTTGGCTGATGAACAAGAAGCCATCGATAATGTACGCATTGCCTTTAAAGACGGTTTATTCCTGGTCTTTATCGATGATGAAGAAGTTACCGATCTGCAAGCACCCCTACAGCTTACTTCCCAAAGTGTCGTTGCCTTTATACGCATGACCTTTTTGGTAGGTACCTATTGGTAAGCTACAACGTGTTGAATCCTTAAAAATTCCTGATCATAAAGATTGATGATGCCAAGCACAACTAAAACTTTTAGATCAGACCCATCTTCTACTAAGATGCAAAAAGAATTAGCTCACTTAATATGCACGATGCACAGCTGCTGGTCTAAATTGCTCGTAGAAAAAGAGCTGGGGAATTATGCGCCAAGTATTTGGCAGGTAAAATTGGCTGCGGAAGCGATTACCATCAATGCGGCCAACAAAACCTTTGCGTTTAAAAATGCCGAATTCTCTTTTGATGTACATCTGGAAGAACCGCATACAAGCAGCATGCATGCTCTTACCGCCATTCCGGTTTCCGGGAAAGGAACCTATACTTTAGATGAAAAAAATCAAGCATTAAAAATCTTAGATATGGTGTTCACGCACTATTGAATACCACAAAATCTGTAGGTGATTGTATCGTTGATTATCTGCAATGTGTACTACTGGTAGTTTTGCAATTCTAAACCTACCAACCTGAGAGACAAACTTAATCTGGAATTTTATAGTATACTTAAGAGCAAATCATTCAAGATAAGCCCCTCAAACAAGCCCGCCTGCCGGACGGGCATGTTCGTGACGGCATCTCATTAGTGGTAACAGCTAGTTAATTTGCTATTCTTTTGGGAGTTTAAAAAGCTGTTCCCGATTTATTGGGAAGTAGCGGGTTCCTTTAAATCGAGGATTAGAAGGTATCATGGGTAGCGATGGATACATACGCGCTCGTGCAGCGCGTTTTAAACGCATTCCCCCATCAAAAAGTGAATGAATTTCATCTTCATCGTTGATGTAAATCGGTTTTTCAACCCAAGTTATTACCTGAGCATAATTGGGTTGTACTAATAGCTGATTGTAAGGGGTATCATGAAGCGAAAAGCTATAGCTATGCCCTTCTTGTTCACCAATAGCTATAGCTATCCACAAAGTATCACCTTTCTTTACCTGCAAAGAATAAACACTATCGCTTTCTGTTTTAAACTTTTCAGAAGCAATAAAAGTAGAGGCATCAAAATCTTTACCCGTTTTTACGCGTATGCGTTTAGGGTCAAGCTTTCTAAAGTAAATCAACAGCTGTTCATCAGCAACAGCATCAGCATGGCTTCCGTAAAGCTTTATTGCATCCTGATCTGCAGTTGTGGTTGCATAAGCCGTATCGTTTTTCACCGTAAATGTACCCTGAAAATAATTGACCGCGTCTGTTTCAGCAGCTGGCTTTTTAACTACAAATTGCTTTCTTTTAGCATTCATTCCTAAGATCACAGGAGCATCTGTATCAGCACTCTTAAAGAAACCGTGGTATTTATCTAATTGTTTATCCTCTGTAGTTTGTGCATGGGTAAAGGCACTGTAGCAAATTAGGGAAATGAGTATGGTACGTTTAAGCTGTTTAACTAGCATGTTTTAGTCGTTTTAGTTTAGGGTAATTGATACGGCCAAAGAACTCAATTTTTGGCCTAAAAAACCACCCTGTTTTCAGTGATTTTAGGGCTTTTAAGGTGAACATCTTTAGAAACGGCAAGCTTCGTTGTGGGTATAGAACATTCAAAACAAGCAGCGTTTTAAGCAGTATTTCTAGTGAAACAATATCAAATCCTGGGCTTTTATAGGTACTTTGGTTCCGTCTTCCCTCATAAACTGCCAGACGCCTTCGCGTTCAAAAGGTACGGGAAACTTAAAGCTCATTTCTTGGGTACGACTATTGAAACGGTCGTAAATCCCAATGACATACAAGGGTTTTAATAGCTCTCTTCCATCAGCAGTAATAACGCCGTAGCGGTTATTCTTTATGGTTAAAAAGCCATTTCCGCTTTCTTCAGGATACACCTTATCAAAATGAGGAGGAACTAGAATTTTTCCTTCAAGAGATGCAAACCCCTCTAGCATTTTCCCGGTAGCTTTATCTTCTTTTAACAACAGAAGATAGTGCTCAAATTCAAGAATTGGGTAAAACAGGGTTGCTTTGGTATCGTAAATTACCGGAACCATAAGTTCTCCTGCTGCATTGGCATACCCAAATTTCAATTGATCGGTGCTGTCTTTTTGAAATAGGATAAAATTTCCATTTTTCAATTGTTGAATTTCCGAATATCCCTCGTTAAGCAAAAGCTGTTTTCGCTTATAATCATACAGATACATTTTCCCGTTTTTTTGAACGCTCAATAAAGAAGTGCTGTCATTTAAAAGGACGTTTGTAAACGGAAGCTTTTCTTTTTTATGAGCTTTAACCGAATAGCTGTAATACAAGCTGTCTCTCTCGTGCAGTAAAAACGTAGCGGCATCCAATGCTTCGATTTCCGCATAATGTACTGGAAGTACTTCTTTACCTTCCTCATCCATAAGACCTGCCTGGGTTTGATAATTCCCTACATCTTTTACCACTTTTATAAGCTGGGGTTGTTCTTCAAAAACCTGAATAGATTTATAGTTTATCGGTAGGATTAACGTATCTTCTTTTAAATCATAAAGGCCTTGATCACCATAATCCTCTTTACTTACAAGCATTTTTTGATGTGGCAGAAATTTAAGATCAACATAATTA
>MDSV01133807.1_pt1 | contig 11283 bp, 12 predicted proteins | sample 810851 | NCBI WGS metagenome assembly MDSV01 (sample SAMN05326640, study PRJNA326480) | marine metagenome | isolation source: seawater | place: Atlantic Ocean: North East | collected 2012 | reverse complement strand
GCCATAGCAATATCTCTGTCACAATTTGATCCTGGAAAAACTATTACTGAAGATCTCATATTAGTTTAGTTATTTTAAAATCCTCAATAATTAAGTTAACTAGCAACTTTTCACACATAACCTTCACTTTTTCCTCTGCTTTTTTTTGGTCATTCTCATCTACTTCAATTTCAAAAAATTTACCTTGCCTGATACTTTTAAGATTTACCATACCCATAGACATTAAAGTATTTTCCACAACTTTACCTTGTGGATCTAATACATCTTTTTTAAGCGTAACTGTGACTGAGAATTTCAATTTATTTTTTTTTAAATTTAATAGGAATAGTTTTGCCAAAATTTACTTCACTAATATTGGTTTCTTCAGGCATTATTCCCAATCTTCTCGCAACTTCCTGATAAGCTTGAATTATATTTCCTAAATTTTTTCTAAATCTATCTTTATCAAGTTTTTTCTCAGTTTTTATATCCCATAGACGACAAGTATCGGGGCTTATTTCATCAGCTAAAACTATTTCTTTTTTTTCCGTATCCTTATTCCATACTTTTCCATATTCAATCTTAAAATCAACAAGCTTGATACCTATTGCCCTAAACATTCCGGTTAAAATATCGTTTATCCTCAATGTCATCTTATCAATTATTTTTATTTCATTCTCTGTTGCCCAACCAAAAGAAAAAATATGTTCTCTTGAAATTAACGGGTCGTTTAACTCATCTTTTTTGTAACAATACTCTAACAATGGTTTTTCTAACTGAGTTCCTTCTGAAATCCCAAGTCTTTTTGTTAATGATCCTGTGGAAATATTTCGCACTATGAATTCAATAGGAAAAATTTCAGCTTTCTTAATGAGCTGTTCTCGCATATTTAATCTTTTTACCAAATGGGTTCTGATACCACATTGAGATAAATTAGATAATATGTACTCTGAAATTCTATTATTTAAAACTCCTTTTCCTTCAACTTTAGCCTTTTTCAAATTATTAAAAGCAGTTGCATCATCTTTAAAATGCTGAATGACTAAGTCTTTATCCTTAGTTTCATAAATTATTTTTGCCTTACCTTCGTATAATTTATTACCTTTATTCATTTGATTACTTTCTTTTCAGACAACGATTAAAAATTATATTAATTTTTTTCATATGATAACTAAAATTAAATAGTTTTTTTAGTTTATTAACAGGAATTTTGTTAATAATTTTTTTATTTGAAATAATTTCTCCTAAAAAAGAAGAATTTTCTTTCCAAGCTTGCATGGCATGTTTTTGAACAATTTTATAGGCATCTTCTCTCGTAAAACCAGCTGAAGTTAACTCTAACATCACTCTTTGTGAAAAAAATATACCATTAGTCATATTTAAATTTTTTAGCATTTTTTTTGGATAAATATTTAAATTCTTAATTATATTGATCAGTCTAAACAAAGCGAAATCAAGTGCTGTAGTTGCATCAGGACCAATATTTCTCTCTACAGCTGAGTGCGAAATATCTCTTTCATGCCATAAAGCTACATTTTCCAAAGCAGGATTAACACTGGACCTAATCAATCTTGCCAATCCTGTTAAATTTTCACTTAATATAGGATTTTTTTTATGCGGCATTGCTGAGGAACCTTTTTGTTTTTTTCCAAAAAATTCTTCAACTTCTAAGACCTCAGTTCTTTGAAGATGTCTTATTTCCACAGCAAATCTTTCAATAGAACTTGCTATAATTCCTAGTGTAGAAAAAAATTGTGCATGTCTATCTCTTGGAATTATTTGAGTGGAAATAGGTTCTACTTGAAGCCCAAGTTTCTTTGCTACATAAGTCTCAACTTTAGGATCTATATTGGCAAAGGTTCCGACTGCTCCAGATATTGCACATGTCGAAATTTCCTTAATTGAACTTTCCAATCTTTTTTTATTTCTTAAAAATTCTTGATGGAAAGTTAACATTTTAAGGCCAAAAGTTATTGGCTCCGCATGTATTCCGTGACTTCTTCCAATACATAAAGTAAATTTATGTTTTAAAGCTTGTCTTTTAATTTCAACTAGTAATTTATCAATATCTTTTAATAAAATCTCTCCAGACTGTTTCAATTGAATATTAAAACAAGTATCTAATACATCTGAAGAAGTCATACCTTTATGAAGATATCTTGCCTCTTTCCCTGCTTTTTCAGTTATTGAGGTAAGAAAAGCTATAACATCATGTTTGACTTTATCTTCTATCTGAGAAATTCTTTTAACATTTATTTTTGCTTTAGATTTTACTTTTCTAACAACACCTCTTGGAATAATTCTAAGTTTTTCCATTGCTTCAGCTGCCGCTAACTCTATTTCAAGCCAAATAGAATATTTATTATAATCCTCCCAAATACTTTTTATTTCTTTTCTAGAGTATCTTTCAATCATTCAAATATTTTAATTTTTACTCAATGTAAAAATTTCACATCCATCTTTCTTTACACCTATAGTATGTTCAAATTGTGCTGACAAAGACTTATCTTTTGTAACTGCTGTCCAACCATCGTTAAGTGTTTTTGTCTCATAATTTCCAAGATTTATCATGGGCTCTATAGTAAATATCATTCCGGCTTTTATTTTTTCACCTGTTCCTTTTTTACCATAGTGTAATACATTTGGTTCTTTATGAAACTGTTGTCCGATTCCATGTCCACAAAAATCTTGAACAACAGAGAAACCCTCGGCCTCAACATGTTTTTGTATAACTGAACCTATATCACCCAAATGAATATCCTCTTTTATAATTTTAATTGCTTGCATCATTGCGTTATAAGTTGTTTGAACTAATTTTTTAGCTTTTACAGATACTTCTCCTATCTCAAATGTTTTGCTTGTGTCCCCATGCCATCCGTTTTTTAAGGCAGTGACATCAACATTTAAAATATCACCATCTTTCAAAACTTTTTCAGATGGTATCCCGTGACAAACAACGTGATTAGTAGACGTACAACAAGATTTTGGAAAACCCCTGTAAAAAAGTGGCGCAGAAAATGCACCATGATCATTAAGAAATTCATAACATAAATTGTCAATTTCATTTGTCTTTACTCCTGGTTTAGCGATCTTAGAAACTTCATTTAAAGCTGCTGCAGCTATTGATCCTGCTATTCTGGTTTTTTCAAAAGCTTCTTTGTAGTTATTACTCATTTAATTTAACTTTTATTTTTTGATTTAGTTTTATTCCTTTTGTTAAAAATTTACAATCATAGCAAAGAATATTTAGATTTTTTTTAACAGCTTTTTTTAAAAATTCACAGTATTCAGGATCAATATCATTAGCTAACTTAAAAATTTTACAATCATCTCTTTGAATTACATATAGAAGATAAATTTCATAACCTTTTTTATTTGCTTTCAATAGCTCTTTAATGTGTTTTAATCCTCTAGATGTAACTGCATCTGGGAATTCTGCTATCCCTTTTTTTCTTGAAAGCGTTACATTTTTCACTTCAATAAAAGATTTCTTTTCTTTTTTAGTAACTAGGAAGTCAAACCTGGTGTTTTTACCAAATTTTACCTCTTTCTGAATCATATCTAAATCTTTAAAACCCTCTATATTTGAGGTATTTAAACCATCAAGAACAATTTTATTTGTTTGGTGTGTATTTACCCCCACCTTTGATTTTCGGTCCTCAATAATCTCCAATGTATATTTAAGCTTTCTTTTTGGATTATCGGACTTACTCAACCATACGCGACTACCTTCTTTCAATAAACCCATCATAGAACCAGTATTCGGACAATGAGCGGTAAAGATTTTGTTTTCAATTTTAACATCAACAAAAAAACGTTTATATCTTTTCACGAATTCACCTGGTATTAATACTTCTTTAAAGTTCATATATAATTATTAATTTATGAAGAAAAAAAAAAAAGTAAATGCCTCAATTTTAATTATTGGAAATGAAATTTTATCTGGCAGGACACAAGATAAAAATATTGCATTTTTAAGTAACTGGTTAAACCAGAATTGTGGAATAATGGTTGCAGAGGTAAGAATTATACCTGACGTTGAAAAAATTATTATAGAGAATATCCGATCTTTATCAAAAAGATTTAATTATGTTTTTACTACAGGGGGAATAGGTCCAACCCACGATGATATAACAGCTAAGTCAATTGCAAGAGCTTTTAAAGTTGGTTACGGATATCATAAAGAGGCTTACAAAATACTTGAAAGTTATTATGGTAAAAAAAAATTTAATGATGGAAGAAAAAAAATGGCAAAGATGCCAAAAATAGCAAAATTAATTTACAATCCCTCAAGTGCTGCACCAGGATTTATTACTAAAAATGTTCTTTCTCTTCCAGGTGTCCCATCAATTTTAAATTCTATGATAGAAAATTGTAAAAAATATTTAGTAAAAGGATTAAAAATTCATAGTAAAACAATTAATCTTTTCACAGTAGAAAGCAATATTTCTAAACCACTTGAAGCTATTCAGCAAAAACATAAAAAATTTGTTGATATCGGAAGTTACCCTTTTTTTAGATTAGGAAAAATTGGAGTATCAATAGTTTCAAGATCAGTATCAAAAAAAAAATTAGAAATTGTAAAGAAAGATCTTTTAAAAATGATTAGATTTAAAAAAATAAAAATCTTAAAAACTTAAATTAAGCTTAAAACCTCATCTACACCAATTGAATTAATATCTTTAGTTTTATAAAGTATTTTACTATCCAGTATTTGAGTAAAATTATTTTTTGGCGCAAATTTATTTGAATCCGTAGGTCCAAATAAAACTATCATTGGAATTTTAGCTAAGGCCATCATATGCATTATACCATTATCAATTGATACAGCTGTGTTTAATCTTGAAGCCAAGGCAGTTACAAGAGCGGGGCAAGCTAACTTTGAATTTAACTCAGGAAAAATTGCTGATGGAACTTGATTTTTAATCTTTTCTATTAAATCAGTTTTATTTTTTTCAATGAAAAAAACTGGAATTTTATTTTTAGAAAGAATTTTATTAGCTAGTGAGGTAAATTTATACAAAGACCAGCTTTTTTTTCTATAATTATTTCCTTGAGTAATAGAGAAACCAACATAATTTGAATTTGGTAATAATCTTTTTGCCTCTATTAAAATTTCTTTTGGCAACCGATTTGTTTTAAATTCTATATTAATTACATCGTCTTCTAAGAACAGACTTAAGTTGTCTAAATGGTTTGCAGAATACGATTTTATCTTCTTCGTAGAAAAAAACCCCTTAAATGTTTTCGAATAGAATAAAACATGTGGAACTCTTTTTAGTATTAATGAATTTCTAAATTTTGATTGTAAGTCAATTATGAGGTCAAATTTTCCTAAATTTTTTTCAGCTACTCTTTTATTTACAAAAAGTAAATGCCACCATCTGAAACCAAAATATTTTAATTTTAAGTTTAATGTTTCTAGGCTAATTTTATATTCTTTTAATTTTCCCTCAAAATGGTTTGAATGGGCTCCTAAATAAAAAAAATTTGATTTTTTAAAATGATTTTTAAGGCTCAGTATTAGTGGAAATAATTGAATCGAGTCTCCTAGTCCACCACCAGAATTGTAAATTAAAATTTTTTTCATAGAATATATATACTTTATAAAAACGGTAAAATAATATAATAATTTGCTTTATTAAAATTAAAAAAGTAAGTTTTTTCTATATCAATTATTAGGTAAATTTATGTCAAAAAAAAATGCTTTAGAGTGTTGTAAAAATATTAGGAAAAAAATTCTTTTTTCAATTTATCATGCCAGGTCAGGACATGTCGGTCCCTCGCTTTCTTCGGTAGAATTAATTTATTCTATACTCAAGTTTGGTATTAATTATAAAAAAATTAATAGAAATAAATTTATTCTATCAAAAGGTCATGCAGCTCCAGCTTTTTACGCAGCTTTAGATGAATTTAATTTATTAAAAAGAAACGAACTTAAAACTTTAAGAAAAGTAAACAGCAGACTGCAAGGTCACCCTGATAAAAAAAAGTTAAATCACGTCGACTCAGGCACTGGCGCATTGGGACAAGGCTTGTCAATCAGTATAGGTTATTATCTCGGATCAAAATTATTAAATAAAAAAAATAAAATTTTCTGCTTATTAGGTGATGGCGAAATACAAGAAGGACAAATTTGGGAGTCAGCTATGTATATTGGGGCTCATAAAATAAAAGATATAATTGTATTTATTGATGGAAATAAATTTCAAAATGAAAGATCTATAAGTGAGACACTTCCGGAAAAAAATTTGTTAGAAAAATGGAATTCTTTTGGTTTTAAAACTACAAAAATTAACGGCCATTCTCTTCAAGCTCTCTCAAAAGTAATTAAAGGATTTTTACAAAATCAAAATAAAAAACCATTACTTGTTTACTGTGATACTATAAAAGGAAAGGGAATATCATTTATGGAAAATAATAACAAGTTTCATAGCGTGAAAGATTTATCAGAGGAAAATTATAAAAAAGCAATTTCAGAATTGAGCTAAAATGACATTAAGTATCAGAGAGGCATTTGGAAAAGAATTAGTAAAAATTGGTAAAAAAAATAAAAAAATTGTTGCAGTAAGTTGTGATTTAAAAGACGCATGTAAATTAAGTTTTTTTTTTAACAAATTTCCAAAAAGATCTTTTGAGATTGGTATTGCTGAAGCTAATGCAGTTGGAATAGCTGCTGGATTATCAATGTCGGGCTTCAGACCTTTTTTAGCAAGTTTTGCATCATTTATAACAGGTAAAAATGTAGAGATCAGAACTTCCATATCTTATAACAAATGTGGCGTTGTAATTGTTGGAACCCATGGAGGACTTATTGGCCCTGATGGAGCAACTCAATCATCAGTGCAAGACGTTGCAGTCATGAGATCCTTGCCATACTTTGAAATTTTTCAACCTAGTACACCAAATGAAACAAAGCAAATAATCAACTATACTGCAAAAAACAAAAAACCAACCTATTTGAGAATCGCAAGAAATGAAGTGATAGAATTTTTGCCAAAAAATTATAAGTTTAAAGCTGGCACACCTTCAATTATTTATAAAGGAAAAAATAATCTTGTTATCTCGTCTGGTCCCATATTGGCTAACTGTTTTGCAGCTGTTAAAAAAATAAAAAAAAATATTGGTATTTTAAATTTATCATCACTTAAACCTTTGGATGAAAAACATATGGTAAGGATTTTAAAAAAATATAAAAATATAATTACTGTAGAAGATCACAGCATAATAGGGGGCCTTGGCTCAATAATTGCAGAAATTTGCGCAAAAAATAAGTTAAATAAAAATCTTAAAATTCATGGAATAAAAGACGATTTTGTAGATAGTGATACTCCAAGTTCTTTAGAAAAATTTTATAAATTAGACATTAAAAGTTTAGAAAAAATCTTCAAAAAATTTTTTAAGATATAGATATGTTTTTGATTAAATAATTTGGCTTAATTTTGTTATTAGATATTACTTTATTTACCAAAGTTTTAGATTTAATTTTATTTAACTTTTTAAATCCATCAAAAACTAAAGCAGTAGATATACCATAATTTTTTCCACCTAAAACATCAGTGTTTAAATTATCTCCAATAATTACTGCAAATTTTTTATCTTTATTCTTAATTATATTTTTAAAAATATTTAAATTTGGTTTGCCTATAAAATGAACTTTACCACCAAAGTCACTATATTTTTTTGCTATATATCCAATTTGATAGTATCTTTTATTATTTTTAATGTTGTATAAATCAGGGTTTGTACAAATCATTGGAATTTTTTTTTTTGATAGATATTTTATTTTTTTCAAAAGATTTTTATGATTTTTTCTTGGTTTCAAGGAAAGTGATAGTATAAATTTGCATTTAGTATAATCAAAATTTTCTACTTTTAGTTTATTAACAAGATCCTGCTCCATTTCATTTGAAATAATAAAGGCTTTTTTTCTCAAAATAATTCTAGAAATAATATTTTTTTTTGAATTACGTGTGATTTTTAAAAGTGTTTCTCCAGCAGTAATAATCTTATCAAAATAAGAAAATTTAAGATTAATTTTTTTTAATGTTTGTGTTTTAAACTCTACTAAAGTCTGCGAAGTGTTAGAAATTAAAATTAATTTTTTATCTTTAATCCTTTTTAAAGAATTATTTGTATATTTAAAAATTTTGTTACCATTATGAAGAACTCCCCATTGATCAAATAAAAAAAATCTATATTTTTTTGAGAGATAATTCATATCAGTTTTTTTCATTTGAATATCTCCTCCCAGTAATTATAGCTTTTTAAATGTTCTGGCAAACTCCAAGAAATAAATTGATCAACTTCAAAATTGTAAATTTTCTTTTTATCTTTAATTATTTTATCCATTGATGTGGCTACATAGTATTCGTTATTTACCGTAATTTTATTTTTCATCATGTGTTCTATACATTCAATTAGAAGTTTAATACTTTTAAAATAAAATATTCCAGTAACCGCATAATCGTTATTAGGATTTTTACTTATCGTTTTTTTTTCAGATATAGAAATCACCCTTTCTTTTTTGACTTTAACATAAGCATGTGAATTGGGACTTTCATCAGCAAATGGATATTGTCTCCATGTAAAAATAATTCCATCTGGCTTTTTTTTGAGTAATTTATAAAATTTTTTATAGTTTATTATAAAACTTATATCACATGAACTGATAATAGCAGGCTGATGACGTGGTAATTTATCCTTAGCAAGTAGAATTGTTTCAGCCATACCTTTTGTTTTTCTATTAATTAGAAAATAATTTTGAAGTATCTTGTTTTGGGAAAAAATATTTTTAATTTTGAATTTAAGAAAAGTTTTCTTTTTAAAAATAAATAAATTTTTATTTCTATTTGGCAATCTATTGATAGAATTTTCAAACATTGATTTACCCGATATTGGTATTAATGGTTTTGGTTTATTATATCCTAATTCTTTATGTCTTTTACCTTCACCAGCTGCTGGAATAATATTTAAAATTTTACTACCTTTGTGCTTATCAAATTTGAAAAATTCATCTTTGAAAAATCTTTTCCAAAATATATATTCCTCGCATTTTTTTTGATTACCAAAATCAATAAAATTTTTAACAAGAAAGTATTTTACTTTTTTATATCTAAGAGAATTTTTAAATAAATGTGCTAATTGTATATTAATTCTTTTTGAGTCGTTTTTCTTAATAAATTTCGAATTCAATTTATTAAAAAATTTTATATCTTTAAAAAAATATAAACCCGCGCTTGTAAAATGTTTCTTATTATCTGAAACACCACTCTTAATCATTATAGATGAAATATTGTTACCATAGACCTCAAATGTATCTTTTTTAAAGTCCTTTGAATTATTTATGTAATCATTTATTCCAAAAAAAGCTAAGTCGCACTTTGACAAATGCTTATTTAATTCAACTTTATTTTGAATAAAATTAAATAAAGCATCTGGATTAAGAATTAAGATAGGAGCGTTTTGATTAATTATATCTTTCACTCTTAAAATAGTATCAATTTGATTATTCGAATTTTTGAGATTTATGAAATTAATTTTTGGACCTTTATTAAATTTAATAAATTTTTGATCCTTTTTTTTACATATTAATATAATCTTTGAACAAAATTTAAAATTGTTAAATATATGATTTAATAAAAAATTGTATGTTTTATTAAAGAAAAAATTATTTTTGTTAAATATATTTTTGCGTCTTTTACCCATTAAAGGTATTATTAAAATCGGCTTCATATGAAAAATCCTAATTTAGTTATAGACATAGGTCAAACTTTTATAAAATTTATAGTTATAAATAATAATTATAAAATTATCGATCATATAATAATAAATAATAATTTATTAATTAAAAGGAGAGTCTTAAATTATAATATAATTAAATTAAAGAATATTATAATCTTTAATACTAAAAAGATTTTAAGAAAACATTCTATAAAAAAAATAATTTCAATTACCCATGGTTCTGCAAGTTTTTTCATAAATAAAAAAAAAGAATATTTTAGCGGACCTCATTTTAAACAAAGATCTACAAATTATTTTGATAACTCATTTTTTAAAAAAATAAATAAAAATGACTACACACATTCAATAAAATTAGAGCACTTCCATAATCTAGGAAAATCTTTTTATTATTTGTTAAAAAATAAAACAAAATTTAAAATTAATAAGATAATAACATTTCCCAGTTTAATAAATTTTATCCTTACAGATAAATTATTTTTAGATAAGTCTTATTTGGCATGTCATTCTTTTGCATGGAATTTTAAACAAAAAAAACTAATAAACTATTTCAGAAAGGAAAAGAAAATTTTTCCTCAAATAATTGAGTCTGGAAAAAAAATCGGTAACTTGAAAAAAGAATATTTCAGCAAACATAAAGTAGAAGTATTTAATGGAATACATGATACTTCTGGCTCATACCTTACGTTAAAAAAAAATTTTAATTTTGATAATGCTATTTTAATAAATACAGGCACTTATTTCATTATATCAAAAAAAGTTAAATTTAAATCCTCTATTGATAAAAATTTTTATTATAACTATGGAGCAGATAAAAATTTATATTTATGCAAACGTTTTGAAGCAGGTTTAATTTATCAAAAGTTTAATCCAAAAATGTTATTTTCCAAAAAAAAATTTAACTTAACCGAAATTGATAATTTTCTAAAAAATAGTAAGAATCTACAAATTTCACAATTAAGAAAGATCAATCAAAATAATCAAAAAAAAGATTATTTTAGATTAAACTTTTACATTGCAAATCAACTAAATAAACGAATAGCTATGTTTACAAACAAAAAAAAAATATACAAAATAATAATAGACGGTAGTTTTGTTAAAAATTATATTTTAATTTATTTTTTAAAATATTTAGGTAATTATGAAATTTATTTAAATAATGTGGAATATGTAAACGGTATTGGTGCTGCTACTTTTTTAATTAAGAAAAAACCTAGAATAACTTATACAAAAATGAAATGATATTAATTGCTCATAAAGTCAATAATCTAAAAGAGTTGAAAAAAATACCATCAATATATGGTATTGAGATAGACGTTAGGGATTTTAACAATTCATTAATTTTACAGCACGATCCATTTGTAAAAGGTGAAAAAATTGAAAATTTTTTAAGAAAATTTAATCACAAATTTATAATTTTTAATGTTAAGTCAGAAAGAATAGAGTTTAAAATTTTAAATTTAATAAGCAAATATAAAATTAAAGATTATTTTTTTTTAGATTCCAGTTTTCCAATGATAAGACTGCTGATTAAAAAAAATATAAAAAATATTGCATGTCGAG